>Ga0310915_10000010_pt1 | contig 287667 bp, 281 predicted proteins | sample GREbulkMGAN111_FD_202508 | JGI IMG/M metagenome (GOLD analysis project Ga0310915, IMG submission 202508) | Lab enrichment of tropical soil microbial communities from Luquillo Experimental Forest, Puerto Rico - GRE.bulkMG.AN111 | ecosystem: Environmental > Terrestrial > Soil > Tropical forest...
GCCACCCAGAAGATCGGCGGTCTGGCCGAGGCCGCCCAGAAGATCGGCGAGGTGGTCAACCTGATCAACGACATCGCCAGCCAGACCAATCTGCTGGCCTTGAACGCCACCATCGAATCGGCCCGTGCCGGCGAGGCCGGCAAGGGCTTCGCCGTGGTCGCCAACGAGGTCAAGCACCTGGCCGGCCAGACGGCCCGCGCCACCGATGAAATCGCCACCCAGATCGCCACGGTGCAGAACGAAACCCAGGCCGCCGTGCAATCGATCACCGGCATCAGCTCGACCATCGACAAGATCAACGAGCTGTCTTCGGCCATCGCCAGCGCGGTCGAGGAACAGGGCGCCGCCACCGCCGAAATCGCCCGCAACGTCGAACAGGCGTCGCAAGGCACCCGCGATGTCGCCACCAACATCTCGGGAGTCGCCCAGGCCGCTTCGGAGACCGGGCAGATGGCGCAACAGGTCTATGGCGCCGCCAACATGCTGCAGCAGCAAAGCCAGCAGCTTGAGCAGGAAGTGCAAACCTTCCTGCGGGAGGTCCGCGAAGCCTGAGGCTCCGCCCGTTCCGTCAAGCGCACTTAAGAGGGGGACGGCCTGATCGAAAGAGATCACGCCGTCCCTTTCTCGTTACGAGATGACAAGGTACAATCCACAACAGACAGTGGTTTATGGCTTCTGTGAAGGAATTTCAGGTTTGGACCCAACGGCCTCCTTCATCGAACGGCATCTGATCGCCATTGCCGACGGCAACGCCAAACAGCGGGACATGGTTCATACCGCCCTGATTTCCTTCTACGTCACCGTCGAATATCCCGACCGCGTCCACGCCATGGCCGGCATGAGCGTCGTGCCGCCCAGTCTGATCCTGGTGGATCAGGATCTGCCGCCCCAGAACGGCCCTGCCAGCGGTCTTGATTTCATCGCCGCCATGGGTCGCGACCGGGTGCTGTCCTCGGTTCCCGCCGTGCTTCTGCTCAACAGCGACGACGCCGAACTGCGCCTGGCCGCCGAGCAAGCCGGAGCCAAGGCCTGTCTGGTCAAACCCTATCGCCGCAGCGAGCTGGTGCGGGTGATTTCGACCCACCTGAATTACGGCATCGTCAAAAAATGGGAAAGCCTGCCGCCTTTGCAGCGTCAGGCGTTGAAAGGCACCGTCGAGGTCTTCAACAGCATCTCGGACGTCATCGACAAGAACGAACCGATCGCCTACGACAATATCCGCGACGCCTGCGCCCCCCTGGTCGAAGCGGTGCAGACCAACGATTTCCGCGCCATTCTGGACAGCATCAAGGATTACGACAACTATTCCTATGCCCATTCCCTGCGGGTGGGCACCCTGCTCTGCCTGTTCGGCAACACCATCGGCCTGGACAAGGAGGAACAGCAGATCCTCGCCACCGGCGGGCTGCTGCACGACGTCGGCAAGATGACCATTCCCTACGAGGTGCTGAACAAGCCCGGCCGCCTGACGCCCGAGGAACTGGTGACCATGCGCAGCCATGTCGACGCCTCGGTCAGCTATCTGGAAGCCAGCGACAGCATCCCCAAAGGCATTATCACCATCGCCGGCCAGCATCATGAAAAGCTGGACGGGTCCGGCTATCCCCACGGCCTGGTATCGAAGCAGCTGAACAATCTGGCCCGCATGGCGGCCATCGTCGACGTTTTCGGCGCCTTGACCGATCAGCGCTGTTACAAGCCGCCCATCGAGGCGGAAACCGCCCTGAGGATGATGGTCGAGGAAATGCCCGGCCATCTGGATCAGGTGCTGCTGCACAAGTTCCGCGACATGCTGCTGGATGCGGTGGTCGATTAATCCCGGCTTTTGCCCACCAGCCGCGCCCCCAGCCAGACCAGCACTCCGCCCGGCACCAACCCGGCCAGGATGACCGGCAGGGCGAAAGCGGCGTATCCGCCGATGGCGTCGCTCCCGCGCAGGGTAGCGATCAGAATTCCGACGCCGTTGGCCAGCCCGACCGCGGCGATCACCAGACCCGCCGCTTGCAGAAGACGCCCGAAGACCAGCATCAGCCCTTGGCCTGGATCAGCTCGATCTTGTAGCCGTTGGGATCCTCGATAAAGGCGATGACGGTGGTGCCATGCTTCATCGGACCGGGGGCGCGGGTGATCTTGGCGCCTTCCTTGGCCAAGGCGTCGCAGGCGGCGTAGATGTCGGGCACGCCCAGGGCCAGATGGCCGAAGCCGGTTCCCACCGCATAGGGCTCGGCCTGATCCCAGTTATGGGTCAGTTCGACCACGGTATTGGATTCCTCGGGGCCATAGCCGACGAAGGCCAGGGTGAAACGGCCGTCCGGGTAATCGGTCTTGCGCAGCAGCTTCATGCCCAGCAGACGGGTATAGAAATCCAGGGATTTTTCCAGGTCGAAGACGCGGATCATGGTGTGCAGAAAGCGAAATTCGCTCATGGGGCACCTTTCAGGTCAATCATCGAAAGAACTTCGGCGGCGGCCCGGTGACTGGGGCTTCCCTCGCCGAAACCAAGGCGTTGCAAGGCCTCCGCCGCCCCGACCAATTGTTCGGTCCGGATTTTTCCGTCCTCGAACAGCGGCATCAGAGCCGGAGCCAGTTTGTCCGGACGGCAATCCTCAAGCAACAGTTCCGGCACCACGGCGCGGTCCAGCAACAGATTGATCAGACAGACGAAACGCAATTTGATCAGGCGCCGGGCCAGGAACGCCGTGATCGGCGACAGCCGATAGGCGATGACCATGGGCAGCCTGGCCATGGCCAGTTCCAAGGCCACCGTGCCGGACGCTGCCAAAGCCGCCTGACTGGCGGCGAAGGCGTCGTAGCGGGCGGCGCGGCCCTTGACCACCGTCACCGGCACCGGCCATCGGCTCACCTCGGCCTCGACCTCCGCGGCCACGGTCTCGACGGTCGGCACCACCACCCGCAGGCCGGGACGGCTCTCGGACAACAGCGATACGGTATCGCGGAAAACCGGCAGCAGGCGCGACGTCTCGGAACGGCGGCTGCCGGGCAGCACGCACAGCAGCGGCGCTCCGGCGGAAATGCCGTGACGGGAGCGGAACGACGCCCCGTCCCCCTTTTCGGCCCCGCTTTCCAACACGGAATGACCGACATGAACGGAACGCAAGCCAGCCTTTTCAAAGGCTTCCGTCTCATTGGACAACAGACACAACAGACGGTCGACACGCGCCGCCAGTTGATGGACCCGCTTTTCCTTCCAGGCCCAAACCATGGGAGCGACGTAGTGAACCCGGGGAATGACCGACCCCGCCGCCTTCAGTTTTTTCGCCACCCGTCCGGTAAAGCCCCAGCTGTCCACCGTGACGATGACCGCCGGCCGCTTGGCTTCGATATCGGCCAGAGTTTGCCGCAGACGCCGTAGAATGCGGGGAATGCGCGGCAGCACTTCGGCCAGCCCCATCACCGCCAGATCGGCCTGGGGGAACAGGCTGTCCAGCCCCTCGTCCCGCATGGCTTCGCCGCCGATGCCGGCAAAGCGCACATTGCCGCCGGTCAGATCACGCAAGGCGGCCATCAAGCGGGCGGCCAAAAGATCGCCCGAAGGTTCGCCGGCAATGAGATAGATCAGAGGAGCGGCGTTCATTGCGCCACCGTAACGCCGATCAGGAACAGACCGGCCTCGTCGGCGGCGGCGATCACCGCTTCGCGGTTGACGACGATGGCCGACCCGGCTTCGACGGCGATGCCGCGCAAGCCGGCGGCGGCGCAGGAGATGATAGTCTTGGGGCCGATGGTCGGCAGGTCGGCGCGGCGTTCCTGACCGGGCTTGGCGATCTTAACCAGCACGCCGCCGTCGCCGTCGCGCCTCAAGCCGCCGCAGCGGGCGATCAAGGCGTCGGTGCCTTCAATCGCCTCGACCCCCAGCACGATCCCTTGCTGCACCACCACCGACTGTCCCACGTCCAACAGGCCGATGGCCTTGGCCACCTCCAGTCCACGGGCGATGTCGGCATGGGCCTGCTCGTCGGGCTGGTGACGCCCCCACACACCCTCCGCCGCCAGCAGATCGCCCAGAATAGAATGGGCGCCGACGATGTGGAAGCCCTCGGTTTCCAATTCGGCGATGACCGCCTTCAGCAGGCCGTCGTCGCCCAGGGCCTTGACGCCGATGCGCGAGAAAAAGCGCACGGTCCGCCAGTCGGGCCGCAGCTCGCGCAAGGTAGGACGGCGGACGGGGCCGGCCATCACCACTTCGACGCAGTTGTTTTCATGCAGGATTTCAAAGCCGCGCCCGGCTTCGCCCAGCCTGATCCAGGCTTGATCGACGTCGGGAAAAGAGGCCGGGTCGGCATGCCCTTCCAGCCCGAGCACGAAGACATCGCGCCCCTGCCGGCGGCAGGCGGCCACCAGGCGGGCCGGCAGTTCCCCGCCGCCCGCCAGAATGCCCAGCTTAGGAGGCATTCTCCAGCTTCGGCTGGCAGATGGCGCGGGAGCTGTCGGCACGGATGAAATCGAGGATCTCCCTCACCGGGGCCACGGACTGGAACTGATCGGCCACGTCTTCCAGACGTTCCGACATCGTCCCCTCCGGGGCGAACAGCAGGCGATAGGCGTTGCGCAAGGCATGGATATCGTCGCGCGAAAAGCCGCGGCGCTTGATGCCGATCAAATTCAAACCCGACAGATGCGCCCGGTTGCCGGTGACCACCCCATAGGGAATGACGTCGTTCTCGACCCCGGTCATGCCGCCGACCATCACATGGGCGCCGATACGGACGAACTGATGCACGGCCGACAAGCCGCCCAACACGGCGAAATCGCCGATGACCACATGGCCGGCCAGAGTGGCGTTGTTGACCAGGATGACGTTGTCGCCGACGATGCAGTCGTGAGCGACATGGGCACCGACCATGAACAGGCCGTTGTTCCCCACCTTGGTCAGCATGCCGCCGCCCTCGGTGCCCGGGTTCATGGTGACGTTTTCGCGGATCTGGTTGTTGGCGCCGATTTCCAGGCGGCTCGGCTCGCCATGATATTTCAGATCCTGGGGACGCAACCCCAATGAGGCGAACGGATAAACCACGGTCCCCTCGCCCACCGTCGTGATGCCGTCGACCGCCACATGGGAGATCAGACGCACTTTCGGGCCCAGCACGACCTGGGGGCCGACGGTGCAGAACGGACCGATCTCGGCGGATGCATCGATTTGAGCACCCGGCGCGACGATGGCCGTGGGATGAATGTTGGTCATTTGACCTCAGCTATCCATGATCATGGCGGCATAGGTGGCTTCGGCGACCAATTGGCCGTCCACCTTGGCTTCCGAGCGGAACTTCCAGACGTTGCCGCGGCTGCGTTCCTTGAACACATGGATATGCAGGGTATCGCCCGGAATCACCGGCTTGCGGAAACGGGCGCTGTCGACGGTCATGAAATAGACCAGTTTGCCTTCAGCGTCCGGCCCCAGGGTTTCCACCACCAGCACGGCCGAGGTCTGGGCCATGGATTCGATGATCAGCACGCCCGGCATAATGGGACGGCTGGGAAAGTGGCCCTGGAAATGCGGTTCGCCGGCAGAAACGTTCTTGATGCCAACGGCACTCTGGTTCGGGATCAGATCGACGACCTTGTCCACCATCAGGAACGGATAGCGGTGGGGAATCATCTGCATGATGCGGTTGATGTCGATGACCTTGCCGGTCTGCTGTTCCGAGCTGCTCATCCAGCCATTTCCTCTTGATAAAACTTAAGCCTTAACGGCCCTTCTTGCGGGCCATTTGTCCCAGGACGGCGGACTGACGCAGCCAATCGGTCATGGGTACGGCGGGAGAGCCGCCGACGGTGCCGCCCGCCTCGATATCGCGCATCACGCCGCTTTGGGCGGCGATGCGGGCGCCGGCGCCGATATGCAGATGGCCTGTAATTCCGGCCTGCCCGCCAGCCGCGACGAAATCGTCCATCTTGGTGCTGCCGGAAATACCGACCTGGGCGACGATGACGCAGCCCCGGCCCAACTGAACGTTATGGCCAATCTGCACCAGATTATCGATCTTGCTGCCGGCGCCGATGACGGTGTCGGGTCCGGCTCCACGGTCGATGGTGGCGTTGGCGCCGATCTCGACGTCGTCGTAAATGACCACCCGGCCCAATTGCGGCACTTTCAGATGCCCCATGGGCCCCATGGCGAAGCCGAAGCCGTCCTGGCCGACGCGGGCGCCGGGATAGATGTTGACGCGGTTCCCCAACACGGCATGGCTGACTGAAGCGCAGGCTCCGATCACGCAGTTCTGCCCCAGCACCACGCCTTCGCCGACGACGGCGTTGGGGCCGATGCGGCACCCGGCGCCGATTTCGGCGTTGGCGCCGACATAGGCGCCTGGATCGACCTGCACCCCTTCGGCCAGAACCGCCGACGGATCGACGAAAGCCGTGGGAGCGAGACCGCCAACGGCCTTGACCGCCGGATAGAATGCCTGGGCCACCATGGCGTAGGCCCGGTACGGATCGGGCGACAGCAGCAGCGCCATGCCCTGGGGCGCACGGGGCGCCATGCTGGGGTGAACCAGACAGGCGGCGGCATGGCTGCGCGAGAACGACTCGACATATTTTTTATTGTCGAGGAAGGAAACCTGATCGGCCCCCGCCGTATCGAGCGGAGCCACGTCGACGATGCGCAAAGAGCCGTCGGCGCCGGGCGAAAGCTCGGCGCCGCACAACTTTGCCAGTTCATCGAGGCTGAACGGTCCAGCCCTCTCGAAGAAACGGGGATCGGCCATCCTTACTTCTTCTTCTCGGTCTTGTCGCCGGTCTCGCTCTCAAGAACCGGCGCGGGCATGTCCACCTTGGCCAGCTTCTTGTTCAGGGCGTCGATGACTTCCTTGCTGATGTTCATGCTGTCGGCGAACAGGATCACCTGCGAACGCGGCAGCACCATGTTGACGTTATGGCTGCCGGCCACCTGGGCGCTGGTTTCGATCATGGCGCGTTCGACCTGGCCCATGGCGATGGCCGAGGATTTGTCCAGGGCGCGGCGGCGGATGATGACCTTGCGCTCGAATTCGCCGGCGCTCTGCTCGAAAGCGCGGGCTTTTTCCTGGAATTCCTCGGGCTTCATGCTGGCGCGTTCGCTATCCAGCTTCTGGCGGGTTTCACGCAGGGTGCTTTCCTGAGCCGACAGTTCGCTCTGATAGGTCTGCTGCCACTTTTCGCGCTGGGCGGCCACCGACTTGGCGGCCGAGGACTGGCCCATGACCATGTCCACGTCGAGAACGGCGATGACCGGAGTCGTCAGGGCGACGCCCTTGGCCGCGCCCGGAGCCGGAGCCGAGGCCGGAGCGGCGGAAGGAGCGGCGGCGGCCGGAGCGGCGGCACCCGAAGACGGAGGCGGCACGCTGATCGGAGCGCCGCCGCCGCCGCCATTGCCGATGCCGAAGCCGTTGTCTTCGGCCAGGGCCGGAACGGAGGCAAGGAAGATGGCCGACAAGCAGCCGGCGACAAGGAGCCGGGCGCCCGAATGATTCGTCATGATTAGAACCTCGTACCGAAATTAAGTCGGAAGATCTGATTTTCGTCGTGGGAGTCGCTCATAATCGGGAAACCCAAGTCGACGTTGATGGGGCCCATGGGCGACCGCCAGACGATGCCGGTGCCCACGGACATACGCAGAGACTGCGATTCGTAAACCTTGCTCTTGTCCACGCCGCTGGCCGTCGGGCCGATGGTGCCCATATCGGTGAACAGCTTGCCCTGGACGCCCATCTCCTTCGGGAAACCGATGGGGAAGGTCATCTCGGCGCTGGCGGTGGCGTCCCACAGGCCGCCCAAGGCGTCGCCGGTGGACTTGTCGCGCGGGCTGACGCCGGCGTCCTTGAAGCCGCGCAGGTTGTCGCCGCCCAGATAATAGCGCTGATTGATGCGGACGTCCTCGCCGTCCAGCCCGGTAATGACACCGGCGGCGGTGTTCAGAGCCAGCACGGTTTCGTCGAAGATCGGGAAGTACTGACCGGCGGAGGCCGAGGTGCGGATGAAGTGCTGCGTGCCACCGGCGCCGGCCAGATCGTTGCCGAACTTCAGCACATAGCCGCGGGTCGGATCGACGCGGCTGTCGCGGTGATCCCAGGTCAGGCCATGGGTGAACATCGACAGGGTGGTGGTGCCCGCCTGATCCTGCACATAAATCGAGGCGTCGGAGGCGATGTTGGTGATGTCGGTGATACTGTAGGTGTAGCGCCAGTCGTGGCGCAGATACTCGTTGTAATAGTACCCCATGCGCAGATCGCCGCCCAACGTCTTGGAGTCGTAGCTGCTGGTGGTCTGGGTCGAGGTGCTGTTGGTCGAGAACAGGTCCGCGCCGGCGATCAAGTGGCGGTCCAGGAAATAGGGCTCGGTGAAGCCGGTGGTGATCGAGGTCTGCTTCTGGGCGATCTGGCCGTTGATGGACAGGGTCTGGCCCTTGCCCAGCAGGTTGCGTTCGGAGGCGCCGATCTGCAACAGGGCGCCGACGCTCGACGACCAGCCCACGCCGAACGAGACTTCGCCGGTGGATTTTTCGGTCACGTCGACCTTGATGACGGTACGGTCGGGCGCCGTCTCGGACGGCACGTTGTTGACCTCGACCTTCTCGAAGAAGTCCAGATCCTTGATGCGCTCCTTCGAGCGGCGCAGCCTGGCGCTGTTGAAGGCGTCGCCTTCCACCAGACGGAACTCGCGGCGGATCACCTTGTCCAGGGTGCGGACGTTGCCCTGAATGTCGATGCGTTCGACGAACACCCGCGGACCTTCCTGGATGTCGAAGGTCACGTCGATGACGTGCGTATCGCGGTGACGGTTCAGGATCGGCTTGATGTCGACGAAGGCATACCCCTTGTTGCCGACGGCATCGGTCAGGGCCTGGATGGTGTTTTCGATTTCGTTGGCGTTGTACCAGTCGCCCTTTTGCAGCGTGACCAGGGGCGTCAGATCCTCGGTCTTCAGATCGGGGATGGCGCTCTTGACCTGCATATCGCCCATGGAATAACGCTCGCCCTCTTCCAGGGTGAAGGTCAGGAAGAAGCGGTCGCGTTCAGGCGTCAGCTCGGCCACCGACGACACCACGCGGAAATCGGCGTAACCGTTCTTCATGTAGAAGCGGCGCAGCAATTCGCGGTCGTAGTTCACGCGGTCGGGGTCATAGCTGTCGTCGGTGGACAGGAAGCGGTACCAGCGCTCTTCCTTGGTCTGCAGCTGCTCGCGCAGGGCGGAATCGCTGTAATGCTTGTTGCCGACGAAGTCGATGCGGGTGACGTAGGTGGGCGCGCCTTCGTTGATTTCGAACACCAGATCGACGCGATTCTGTTCCAACTGGATCAGCTTGGGTTCGACGGTAACGGCGAAACGGCCGGAACGGCGGTAGATTTCCTGGATGCGCTTGACGTCGTTCTGCACCTTGGTGCGGGTATAGACGGTACGGGCGCGCAACTGAACCTCAGTCTGCAGCTGATCCGACTTGACGCGGCGGTTTCCTTCGAAGGCGATGCGGTTGATGATGGGGTTTTCCACCACCTTGACCATCAGGCTGTCGCCTTCGCGGTGAATCGAGACGTCGGCGAACAGGCCGGTGGCGAACAGGCTTTTCAGCGACTTGTCCACCTTCACGGAATCGAAGGAATCGCCTTCGGCCACCGACATATAGGAGCGGACGGTCTCCGGTTCGATGCGCTGATTACCCTGAATGACGATCTCGCGGATGCTGCCGGCCTCCTGGGCGGCGGCGGGCATGGCGATACCTGCGACGGCGGCCAGAAAGGCCAGGACCGAGGCAATAAGCGCAGAGCGAAACGAACGGACCAAGATTCCCCCTAAGACAACAAAGGCCGTGGACATCAGATCGCCCTTGGTTCAGCTGCCGTGCAACAAATCCACGATGTCGTTGCGGGTAGCCAAAAGCATCAAGGCCAATACCAGAAACAGGCCAATGCGGAAACCATATTCTTGCGTTCTGGCGCCCAGAGGACGGCCCATCAACGCCTCGATACCATAGAACAGCAAATGCCCGCCGTCGAGCAACGGAACAGGAAATAAATTAATCAACCCCAGATTGATGGAGAGCAAGAAGATGTAGAACACCACTCCGCTGAACCCAACCTGTGCCGCCTGCCCAGCCCCCTTGGCGATGCGGATGGGGCCGCTGATGCCGTCGGTGGAACGGCTGCCGTTCATCATCTGGCCGACCCCCGTCAGGGTGGCCGAGATCATGCCCATGGTTTCGCGGCCAGCGGCGGCCACGGCCGACAGCGGACCGTGCTTGATCAGCTCGGCGGCGCTGGGGTCGCTACGCACGCCCAGCAGGGGGCGCTTCTGCACGTTGCCGAAGGCGTCCTTCAATTCGGTGATGCGCGGATGGGTGTCCATGGTCAGCACCTGATCGCCACGACGCAACTGCAAGGTGATGGTGTCGCCCACATTGAGGCCGACGATCATCTGCACGTCCTGGAATCCCGCCACGGCCTTGCCGTTGACGGTCAGAATGCGGTCGCCGGCCTGCACGCCGGCCTCTTCGGCGGCGCTGCCGGGAGTGACCCCGCCCACCACCGGAGCGATACGGACCTCGCCCATCAGCATGAAACCAACGGCGGCGATAGCCAGCCCGAAAATCAGATTGAAGACCGGGCCGGCGGCAATGATCAAAGCCTTCTGCCACAGCTTCTTGATCTGGAAGGTCTGCTTGAGCTCATCCTGGCTCAACCCGTCAAGGGAACCGGGCGTGCTGGCGGCGTCGGCGTCGCCCAGCATCTTCACATAACCGCCGAGCGGCAGCAGGCTGATCCGCCAGCGGGTGCCGTTCCTGGCCGTCCGCCCCCAGATTTCCGGCCCGAAACCGATGGAAAAGGTCAGCACCTTGACGCCGCAGGCGCGGGCCAGCAGGAAATGCCCCATCTCGTGGACGAACACGACAACGGTCAGAATCGCCAGGAAAACGACGACGTTGCCCCAAACCCAGTGCAGTAAATCCGCCATGTCCCTTGCCTAGCCCTTCACGCCTTGCCGCACAAATTGGACGCCAGCCGCCGAACCGCGCCGTCCAGGGCGAGCAGATCGTCCAGGCTGGAGGCCGCGCCCGAGGGCAGCGTCTGCAGGCAATCCTCGACAATGCGGGCAATATCGAGGAACCCGATGCGCCGCTCGAGAAATGCCTGTACGGCCACTTCGTTGGCGGCATTCAAAATAGTTGGCGCTCCACCCTGCTGGCGCAAGGCCTGGCGGGCCAGACGCAAGGCGGGAAACCGCTCCGGGTCCGGCGCCTCGAAGGTCAATTGACCGATGGCCGCCAGATCCAGCCGCTTTCCCGGTGTCGGCAAGCGCCGCGGCCAAGCCAGGGCCAGCGAGATCGGCGTCCGCATATCCGGCGTCCCCAACTGAGCCAGCACGGAACCGTCGACATAAGACACCATACTGTGCACCACCGACTGGGGATGCACCAGCACGTCGATGCGCTCCTCCGGCAGGGCGAACAGATGGAAGGCCTCGATGACCTCCAGCCCCTTGTTCATCATGGTGGCGGAATCGACGGAAATCTTGGCGCCCATGCTCCAATTGGGGTGGGCCACCGCCCGTTCCGGCGTCACCGCAGCCATGTCTTCCCGGCGCAGGGTGCGGAACGGACCGCCCGAGGCGGTCAGGATGATCTTGTCGACGGCACAGCGGTTGGCCTCGTCCAGCACCTGGAAGATGGCCGAATGCTCGGAATCCACCGGCACCATGACGGCCTTGGCCCGCGCCGCCTCGGCCATCACCAGGGAACCGGCGCAGACCAGCGTCTCCTTGTTGGCCAGACCGACCACGGCGCCACGGCGCACCGCCGCCAAGGTGGGCGGCAGACCGGCGGCGCCGACGATGGCGGCGATCACCACGTCCGACGGACGCCGCGCCGCCTCGATGACCGCATCCGGCCCCGCGGCCAGTTCGATCCCGGGCTGGTCGGCCAGGGCGTCCTTCAAGGCGCCATAGGCCTCGGCATCGGCCACGGCGACCAGACGCGGTTTCAGCCGCCGGGCCTGTTCGGCCAGAACGGCGATGTTGGTGTTGGCGGTCAAAGCCTCGACCCGGAAGCTTTCCGGATGGCGCTCCACCAGATCCACGGTATTGGCGCCCACCGAGCCGGTCGAGCCCAGAATGGTCACCGAACGGCGTTGGCCGTCATTCAATTCCACAGCGGCAATCCCCCGCCGAAGGCAAGACAGAAACCGGACACCACCGGAGCGGTGGACAGCAGGCCGTCGACCCGGTCGAACACCCCGCCATGGCCGGGAATGATGTTACTGGAATCTTTCACGCCGAAGCGACGCTTAACGGAAGATTCCGCCAGATCGCCCGCCTGGGCGACCACCGCCAGCAACGCGCTGACGGCCGACAGAACGATCGGTCCGGGGCCGATCCCCAGCCAAAGCGCCATTCCGGCGCCAACCACGGCCGCCGAGACCATGCCGCCGATCAGCCCGGCCCAGGTCTTATTGGGGCTGACCTTGGGCATCAGCTTCGGCCCGCCGATGGTCCGCCCGGCGGCATAGGCGCCGATGTCGGTGGCCCAGACCAGCAGCAGCAGCCAAAACAGCGTCTCGCCCCCCTGCTCGCGCAGCCACACCAGGGAAATCACCGGCAGAATGATGTAAAGCGCCCCCGAGGCCAGCCACAGGGGCGAACGGCCCGGCTGCCTTTGCAACAGCGGCGCCAGCAGCGCGGCGGCCGGGATCAGCAGCAATCCTTCGGCCGGAGCCACCTTGCCGGCGACGGCGGCCAAGGCGGCGGCGGCGGAAAGCGCCAGCCCGCCAAGCCCCCAACGGCCCAGGCACATGCGCACCCATTCCCAGCCCAGCAATATGCCGGCCACCAGCACCAGGGCGACGAAGGCCCAGGAGCCGATCCAGGCGGCGGCCAAAGCCACCGGCCCCAGGATCAAAGCGGAAAGGATGCGCTGGCGCAGCATCAAACGGCCTTAGCGGACCGTGCCGTAGCGGCGGTCGCGGCCGTGGAAGGCCAGAATGGCCTTTTCCAGCTCGCAGCGATCGAAGTCCGGCCACAGCACGTCGGTAAAGACCATTTCCGCATAGGCGCACTGCCACAGCAGAAAATTGCTGATGCGCTGCTCGCCGCTGGTGCGGATCAACAAGTCGGGATCGGGCATGCCGGCGGTGAACAGGGCCGCCGCGAACGTCTCCTCGTCGAGGGCGGCTGGAGAGATTTCCCCGGCCGCCGCCTTTTCCGCCAGAACGCGGGCGGCATGGACGATCTCGGCCCGGCCGCCGTAAGACAGGGCCAGGGTCAGGGTCAGCCCAGTATTGGCCCCGGTCTTTTCTTCGGCGTGATCGATCAGGGCGACGATGTCGGCGCCCAGACGCTGGCGGTCGCCCACCACGCGCAGCCGCACATTGTTCTTGTGCAGCTCGCGCACTTCATTGCGCAGGTAAAGCCGCAGCAATCCCATCAGGTCGTGGACTTCACCGTCGGGACGTTTCCAGTTTTCCGAGGAAAATCCGAACAGGGTCAGATAGGACACACCCAATTCACCGGCAGCGCGCACACAGGCGCGAACCGCCTCGGCCCCTTGCCGGTGACCGGCGACGCGCGGCAGACCGCGGGCCTTGGCCCACCGCCCGTTGCCGTCCATGATGACGGCGATATGTACGGGCGGCGGCGGCGCGGATCCCGTCTGAGGAGACGATGCGGCTTCCATCAGGGCTAGACCTGCATAATTTCTTTTTCTTTATGCACCAAGGTCTCATCGATGCGCTTGATGGTTTCGTCGGTGATGACCTGCACTTCCTTTTCGAAGCCGCGCTGCTCGTCCTGCGAGATGATGCCGTCCTTTTCCAGCTTCTTCAGGCCGTCCATGCCGTCGCGGCGGACGTTGCGCACAGAAACGCGGGCGTGTTCGGCATACTTGCTGGCGACCTTCTGCAGCTCGACGCGGCGTTCCTCGTTCAGCGGCGGAATCGGCACGCGGACGGTCTGGCCGTCGGCAGCGGGATTGAGCCCCAGACCGGCGTCGCGGATCGACTTTTCAACGGCCTTGACCATGCTCTTGTCCCACACCTGCACGGTGATCATGCGGGGCTCGGGAACGCTGACGTTGCCCACCTGGTTCAGGGGCATGGTGTTGCCGTAGGCTTCGACCACCACGGGGTCGAGCAGATTGGCCGAGGCGCGGCCGGTGCGCAGGCCGGAGAATTCCTTCTTCAGCACTTCGACGGCGCTGTCCATGCGGCGCTTCAGATCTTTTTTCAGATCGGCATAGCTGTTGACCGACACGACTTACTCCTCTTCTTCTTCGATAATGGTGAAACGGCCTTCGCCGGACACCACTTTGGCGAACGCGCCTTCCTCATGCAGGTTGAAAACCAGGATGGGCAGGCCGTTTTCGCGACAGAGCGCAATGGCTGTGGTGTCCATGACCTGCAGATCCTTGGTCAGAACTTCCATGAAGGACAGCCGCTCGTAGCGGGTGGCATGGGGATCCTTCTTCGGGTCGGCGGAATAGACGCCGTCCACCTGCGTCGCCTTGACCAGCAAATCGCAGTTCATCTCGACGGCGCGCAGCGAAGCGGCGGTGTCGGTGGTGAAGAAGGGATTGCCGGTACCGGCGGCGAAAATGACGATGCGGCCCTTTTCCATGTGGCGGATGGCGCGGCGGCGGATATAGGGTTCGCACACCATGGCCATAGGAATGGCCGACTGCACGCGGGTCTGAAGGCCGATGCGCTCCAGGGCGTTCTGCATGGCCAGGGCGTTCATGACGGTGGCCAGCATGCCCATGTAGTCGGCGCTGGTGCGCTCCATCCCTTTAGCGGCGCCGGACATGCCGCGGAAAATGTTGCCGCCGCCGATGACCAGACAGACCTGCACGCCCTTCTCGACGACCGAACGGATTTCCAGAGCGATGCGGGAGACGGTTTCGGCGTCCAGGCCGTACCCCTTGTCCCCCATCAACCCTTCACCGGACAGCTTGATCAGAACACGGCGAAACTTGGGCGCATTGGACATGGTGCAGCCTTTTCCATAAGCATCTGTTGGGGTGGCGGCCTGACCCGCCCCACGGGCGAACCGAAAAGCGAACCGCCGGGGCGGACAAACCAAAGCCGGAACTGCGAAGTGCAAATCCGGCTTACAGGGCGGCCAACCGGCAGGGATGATACACCATTCCCGCCGGCTGTCGCGTCCTTTCTAGGCCGAGCGGCCCAGACTATGGGAAGATCACTTGCCCAGCTGGGCGGCGACTTCGGCGGCGAAGTCCTTCTCTTCCTTTTCCACGCCCTCGCCCAGGGCGAAGCGGGCGAAGCCGGTCAGGGCGACGGGAGCACCGACGGTCTTGGCGGCGTTCTCGACGACCTTGCTGATCTTGGTTTCGCCGTCGACGACGAAGACCTGCTCCAGCAGAACGACTTCTTCGTAGTACTTGCGGATGCGGCCTTCGACCATCTTTTCAATGACGGCCGGGGGCTTGCCCGAAGCCGAAGCCTGCTCGGTCAGAACGGCGCGCTCGCGCTCCAGGGCGGCGCCGTCAACGGCGGCGACCGACAGGAACAGCGGGTTGGCGGCGGCCACGTGCATGGCGATCTGCTTGCCGACGTCCTGCAGCTTGGCGACGTCGCCGGCGGATTCCAGGGCGACCAGCACGCCGATCTTGCCCAGGCCGGGAGCGGTGGCCGAGTGGATGTAGCTGGCGACGACGCCCTGCGACACCTTCAGCACGTTGGCGCGGCGGAAGTTCATGTTCTCGCCGATGGTGGCGATCAGAGCGGTCAGCTCTTCGTCCAGAGTCTTGCCGGAAGCCACCTTGGCGGCCTTCAGGGTGGCGATGTCGTCGCCGTTGACGACGGCCAGAGCGGCCACGGACTTCACGAAGCCCTGGAACTGTTCGTTGCGGGCGACGAAGTCGGTTTCGGCGTTCACTTCGACGACGGCGCCGACGGTGCCCTCGGAAGCGACGGCCACCAGACCTTCGGCGGCGACGCGGCCGGCCTTCTTGGCGGCAGCGGCCAGACCCTTGGTGCGCAGCCAGTCGACGGCGGCTTCCAGATCGCCAGCGGTCTCGGACAGCGCCTTCTTGCAGTCCATCATGCCGGCGCCAGTCTTCTCGCGCAGTTCCTTGACAAGCGAGGCGGTAATCTCGGCCATGGTCATCCTCTTGCAGATTGGATTTTGGAAACGGATATCTTCATTAAACGAATGGCGGCGGACTTCGCCGCCGCCATCCGATGACATTTTCAGGCAAAGGCCGAATTAGGCCTCCGGCTGCGCCTCGACGGCGGCTTCAGCCAGGACTTCCACCGGAGCCTCGGTCTGCTCGCCCAGGTCGACGCCCGAACGGGACATCTCGGCCTGGATGCCGTCCAGCACCGAACCGGACACCAGATCGCAATAGGTCTGGATGGCGCGCAGGGCGTCGTCGTTGCCGGGGATCGGATAGGTCACGCCGGCCGGGTCCGAGTTGGAGTCCAGAATGGCGACCACGGGAATGCCCAGCTTGTTGGCTTCCTGAACAGCCAGCGACTCCTTGTTGGTGTCGATGATGAACAGGATGTCCGGCAGGCCGCCCATCTCGCGAATGCCGCCCAGGGCGCGGTCCAGCTTTTCACGCTCGCGCGACAGGTTCAGCTGTTCCTTCTTGGTCAGGCCCTGGACATTGCCGGAAGCGATCTGCTCGTCGATCTCGCGCAGGCGCTTGATGGACAGCGAAATGGTCTTCCAGTTGGTCAGCATGCCGCCCAGCCAACGGTGGTTCACATAGTACTGACCGCAGCGCTTGGCCGATTCGGCGACGATGTCGGCGGCGGCGCGCTTGGTGCCCACGTACAGAACGCGGCCGCCGGCGGCGGCGACGTCACGAACGGCCTGCAAGCCGCGATGCAGCATCGGAACGGTCTGCTGCAGGTCGATGATGTGAATGCCGTTGCGGACGCCGAACAGATGGGGAGCCATCTTCGGGTTCCAGCGGCGGGTGTTGTGACCGAAATGAACGCCAGCTTCGATCAGCTGACGCATGGTGAAGGTCGGCAGAGCCATGAGAGAATTCCTTTGCTTCTCCGGTTGAACCTCCGCGGGAACCGCCGAAAAGATCCGAAGACCTTGCCGGCACCGGAGCGAACGGCGCGAACCGTGCGCACTCCCGCGTGCGGATTTGTGCCGGGGCATATATATCGACCCCGGGTCTTTGGCAAGCGATATCGACGACCTATATACAGAAAGTCTGGATTTCCAGCCATGAAGAAGATAAAATTTTACCCATGACGAGCGTAGGCAACATCCTTAACACGCATACCGGCACCGTCCGCATCGTCGGCATGGTTCCGGTCGGCGCGCGGGCCAACGGCCCCGACTACAACCAGGCCCTGACCCAGGCGCTGGGAGGAGACTCCGCGTCCCCGTCGACCGCCGTCACCACCGACATTTCCGCCGCCGGTCAGGCTGCCGCCGCCCAACAGGGAAGCGATGCCACCAACGCATCGACCCCGGCTCCGGTGCAAACCCTCTTCGTCTCCGATCCCGATGGAGACGACGACCAGACCAAGGCCGGAGAGAGCGGCGGAGACGGCCAAGGCGACATGACCGCCTCCGGCCGGAAAGATAGCGCGAACGGGCCGCAAAGCGCCAGCGGTCAAAACGCCGACGGCCAGAACGGCAATGGCGACGACAATGGCGATGGCGCCGACAAAACGGACGCCGCCGAAAAATCCGGCAAGCCCGCCCATTGGGAGCCTTCGGGTTCCGCCAAGATCGCCGCCCTGTACCGCAATACGGAAAAGCTGGCCGCCGGCCAGGACGGCAACATCCCCACATCGGGCGACGGCCTCAGCATCCTGGGCTGAACGCCCCGTCATCCGCCAGCAGCATTCGCCCCCTCCCCATCGCGACCGAAACGGAACGCCGCCGAAGGACGGCATCTGTTTGCCTGCCGCCTTGACGCGCCTTTGGCCAGCCTATATTTTAAACAATATTATATTATGCACATTTATTGTTCATAATATAAACAGCAACGCCCTTTCATCCTGGACGTCATCCATACGCAGAGACTGCCATGCCGCATTCCGGGAATACGCTGCGACTCCACGAAGAGGCTCCGGGTTCTCCGCCTCTTGATTTCCGCGATTTCGCCGAAAACGCGGTCATCGGCATTTTCCGCACCACCCTCGACGGACGCTATCTCTTCGCCAATCAGGCTCTGGCGCATCTTTACGGCTTTCCCGACGTTCCGGCCATGATCGGCCAACTGACCGACATCGAAGACCAGCTTTACGTCGATCCCACCCGGCGCGACACCTTTCGCTCGCTGATGTCGGAAAACGACGTGGTGAGGCATTTCCAGTCGGAAATCCGCCGAGCCGACGGCGCCACCATCTGGATTTCCGAAACCGCCCGCGCCGTGCGCAACGCCGCCGGACAGATTCTTTATTACGAAGGCACCGTCACCGACGCCACCGCCGACCGCCGCATCAGCGAAAGCCTGCGCTACGCCAACATGATTCAGAACGCCCTGCTGCCCGACCGCCAAACCCTGGGTGACGCCGTCAGCGACATTCAAATCCATTGGGAACCCCTGCAAGCGGTCAGCGGCGACTATTACTGGATGGAGCGGCAGCAGCGGCAAAGCCTGATCTTTCTGGCCGATTGCACCGGTCACGGCGTTCCCGGCGCCTTCATGACCTTGATCACCGCCTCGGCCATCGACACCGCCGTCCATTACCAGGGCCTGTTCGCTCCGGCCGACATCCTGTCGGAGGTCGATCATGCCGTCCGCCTGCGCATGCGCCAGGACCGCCCGGACAGCCGTTCCGACGACGGCCTGGACGCCGCCATCCTGCGCTGGGACGAAGGGCGGCGGATCATGACCTTCTGCGGCGCCAGCATCCCCCTGCTCTACGCCAAGAATGGAAACATCCACGAAATCAAGGGCAACCGGGCCAATCTCGGCTATCGCACCAATCCTCCGCGGGGGCCTTTCGCCCAGCACGACATTCCCGTCGAACCGGGCATGGTCTTTTATCTGTTCAGCGACGGCGTATCCGATCACGTCGGCGGCACGCCGCGCCGCCTGTTGGGGCGCAAACGCCTGAAAGCCATCCTGTCGGATATCCAGACATGGCCGCTGAACCGCCAGATCGGCCATCTGAAAAGCGTGCTGAAGGATTATCGCGGGACCGAACCGCGCCGCGACGACATGACCATGATCCTGATCCAGCCGCTTTAGATTTCCTGGATTTCCAGAACGCCGGTCATGGACCGCAGGGACGCCATCAAGGACGGCGACAAGGAATAGGCTCCGCCCAGCCGGGCCTCGACCTCGCGGGTGCCGGTGCGGGCCACCAAAACGATCTGGCTCTTGCCCCGGCCCTCCTTGGCGATCAGGTCGCGCAAAGGCACGATGGGAGTTTCGTCGCCGATGACGATCTTGACCCCGGCGGCGGCGGCGGCGGCGGCCTTGTCCAGGCTTTCCACCGCCTGGCCGGTCAGCTTCAGCTGTTCTTCCTCGATGCGGGCCTCGACGGTGACCAGCAGCGGCGTGTTGCTATCCAGCAGATCGCGGCAGGCCGACAGCACTTCCGAGAACAGCATCACCTCGAACAGGCCGGTGGAATCCGACAGAGTGATGAAGGCGTAGCGGCTACCCCGGCTGGAAATGCGTTCCTGCTTGGCATTCAAGGTGCCGGCCAGTTTGATGCGGCTTTTGCCGCCCGCCGCCAGATGGCGGGGAACCTCGGAAATCTTCAACACGCCGAGGCGCTGCAAAGACCGGCTGTAGGTGTCCATGGGATGGGCCGACAGATAGAAGCCGATGGAGTCGAATTCCTGCTGCAGCTTCTCCAGCGGCGACCAGTCGGAACGTTGAGGCAGAACCACCTTGGTCGGGGTCGACGGACCGCCGAACAGGCTGGACTGGCCTGACTCCCGGTCCACCGCCGCCGCCTGGGCTTCGCGCAGGATAACTTCAATGCCTTCAAACAGTTTCGCCCGGTTTTTCTCAAGGCTGTCGAACACCCCGGCCCGTACCAGATTTTCCATCTGCCGCTTGTTGATGGCCTTGGCGTCCATGCGCCGGGCGAAATCGGCCAAATCCTTATAGGGGCCGTTCTTCTGCCGCTCGACCACCAGGGCATCCATCGCCGCCGCGCCGACATTCTTCAGCGCCGCCAGGGCGTAGCGCACAGCCAGACTTCCGTCCGCCTGCGCCTCGACCCAGAAGTCTGGACCAGACTTGTTAACATCAGGCGGCAACACCTTGATTTTCAAGCGATCCAACTCCTGGCGGAAGATGTTCAGCTTGTCGGTGTTGTGCATATCGTAGGTCATCGAGGCGGCCAGGAACTCGACGGGATAATTGGCTTTCAGCCAAGCAGTCTGATAGGCCACCAGGGCATAGGCCGCCGCGTGCGACTTGTTGAAGCCGTAACCGGCGAACTTGTTGACCTGATCGAAGATTTCGTTGGCCTTGGCGCCGTCGACGCCTCGGGCCATGGCGCCGTCGCAGAAGATTTTGCGCTGGGCGTCCATCTCCTCCTTGATCTTCTTGCCCATGGCGCGGCGCAGAAGGTCGGCGCCGCCGAGGGTATAGCCCGACAGTTCCTGGGCGATCTGCATCACCTGTTCCTGGTAGATCATGATGCCGTTGGTTTCGGTCAGAATCCATTCCAGGCGGGGATGCATGTAGTCGGGCTCTTCCCGGCCATGCTTGACGTTAATGTAATGCGGGATGTTGTCCATCGGGCCGGGACGGTAAAGCGCCACCACGGCGATGATGTCCTCGAAGCGGTCGGCCTGCATCTTGCGCAGCACGTCGCGCATGCCCGAGCTTTCCAACTGGAACACGCCCACCGTCTCGCCGCGGGCCAGCATGTCGTAGGAGCCCTTGTCGTCCAGCGGGATGGCCGCCAGATCGATATCCACCTTCTGGGCGCGATGCACGTTGTCGACGGCCCGATAGATCACCGACAGGGTCTTCAGCCCCAGGAAGTCGAACTTCACCAAACCGGCGGATTCCACCCACTTCATGTTGAACTGGGTCACCGGCATGTCCGAGCGCGGGTCTCGATAGAGCGGCACCAGTTCGTCCAGCGGGCGGTCGCCGATCACCACACCGGCGGCATGGGTCGAGGCATGGCGGTAAAGCCCCTCCAGTTTCATGCCGATATCGAGCAGATGCGCCACCTGCTCGTCAGTCTGCTGCATTTCTTTGAGCAGCGGTTCCTTTTCGATGGCGTCCTTCAGGCTGATGGGATCGGCGGGATTGTTGGGCACCAGCTTGCTGATGCGGTCCACCTGGCCATAGGGCATTTGCAGCACGCGCCCGACGTCGCGCACCACCGCCTTGGCCTGCAGCTTACCGAAGGTGATGATCTGGGCAACCTGCTCGAAACCGTATTTTTCCTGAACGTAGTGAATGACCTGTTCGCGCTTGTCCTGACAGAAGTCGATATCGAAGTCGGGCATGGAAACGCGTTCGGGGTTCAGGAACCGTTCGAACAGCAGCCCCCAGCGCAAGGGGTCGAGATCGGTGATGGTCAAGGCCCAGGCCACGGCCGATCCGGCACCGGAGCCGCGTCCCGGCCCCACCGGCACCCCGTGAGCTTTTCCCCATTGGATGAAGTCGGACACGATGAGGAAGTAACCGGGAAAGCCCATCTGAATGATCACGTCCAGCTCGAACTGCACGCGCTCGCGGTAAGGCTTGGCCGCCTCCTCCCGCTCCTGTTCGGTCATGTCCGGGCGGAAGATGTGCTTTTCCAGCCGCTTGTCCAAGCCTTCCCAGGTCTTTTGCTGCAACACGTCGGCCTCGGTCAGACCGGGCATGCGGTAGGGCGGCAGGATCGGCTTGCGCTTGGACACCATGAAGGCGCAACGCTTGGCGACCACCAGGGTATTGTCGACGGCCTCGGGAATATCGGCGAACAAAGCCCGCATTTCGGCGGCCGACTTGAAGCGATGTTCCGGCGTCAGGCGGCGGCGGTCGTCCTGGCTGACATAGCTGCCCTCGGCAATGCACAGCAGGGCGTCGTGGGCCTCGTACATGCCGGCGTCCGAGAAGAACGGCTCGTTGGTGGCTACCAGGGGCACGTCGTGCTTATAGGCCAGATCGATCAGGCCCGGCTCGATGCGGTCCTCGATCTCCAGGCCGTGGCGCTGAAGTTCGACATACAGGCGATCCGGGAACGCCGCCTTCAGCCGCAGCAGCATGGCTTCGGCGCGGTCGGCGTGCCCTTCACCCAGCAGACGGCCGACGGCGCCCCGCAGACCGCCGCTCAAGGCGATCAGACCGTCGGCGCGACTTTCCAGCTCGGCCATCTCCACCTGGGGCGTCTCGCCGCCATCGGTCGCCAGGAAGGCCTTGGAAATCAGCTTCATCAGATTGCCGTAGCCGGCTTCCGACTGAGCCAGCAGCACGATCTGGTCCGGCTCCGGCTTGCGCCCCGTGTCCCGGGCGGCGCCGAAGCCTTTGGCTTCCTCGACGTCGCAGCGGCGGATATGCAACTGCACGCCGATGATCGGCTGCACTCCGGCGTCGGCGCAGGCGGTGGAGAACTCCAAACCGCCGAACAGGTTGCCCGTATCGGTGATGGCCACCGCCGGCATGGCGTTCTTGGTCACAAGCTTGATCAGCTCCTTGACCTTGATGGCCCCTTCGGACAGCGAATAGGCGGTGTGACAGCGGAGATGGACGAAATCGGCGTGCGGCATGACGGGAAAGGTAACGCGGGTCGCCGCCCCGCGCCAGAGGGAATGCCCTTTCCCTTCTTCCTATTGGAAAGCCCGGGACGGCAATGCTAGGGTCGCCGCCATGTCTTTGATCCATATCGCCCTGGCCGTTCTGGTCGCCCTGATCTGGGGCTTCAATTTCGTCGCCATCAAGCTGGGCTTGGGCTCCATGCCCCCTCTGCTGTTCTCGGCCCTGCGCTTCGTCCTGGCGGCGGCGCCGTTCCTGCCGTTCTACCGTTCGCCCGGCGTCGCCATGAAATGGGTGATCGGCATCGGCCTGGCCCTGGGCGTCGGCCAGTTCGGCCTGTTGTTCACCGCCATGAACCTGGGCATGCCGGCGGGCCTCAGCTCGGCGGTGCTGCAAACCCAGGTGTTCTTCACCACCCTTTTCGCCGCCCTGACATTGGGCGAACGGCCGGGCATCCGCCAAATGGCGGGCGTGGTCATCGCTTTCGCCGGCGTCCTAACCATCGCCGGCAGCCTGGATTTCGGCGCGCTGGGACCGTTCCTGATGGTCATCGCCGCCGCTGCCTGCTGGGCCACCTCCAATATCCTGACCCGCCGGGCCAAGGCCATGGACCCGATGCGCCTGATGGTCTGGGTCAGTCTGGTGCCGCCGCTTCCCCTGCTGGCCCTATCCTGGCTGTTCGAAGGCCCGGAACGCATGGAAAGCGCCTTTACCGGCATGACCTGGGTCGGCTTCGGCTCCCTGGCTTATATCGCCTTCGGCGCCACCATCGTCGGCTACGGCCTGTGGAGCATGCTGCTGAAGCGCTATCCGGCGGCGGTGGTCGCCCCGTTCTCGCTGCTGGTGCCGCTGTTCGGGCTCAGTTCCGGCGCCCTGATCCTGGGAGAAAAACCCGGCCCGCAGAAGCTGGCGGGCGCCGCCTTAATCATTCTGGGCGTAGCCGCCAATTCCTGGCCGGTCCGCCGCAAGGCCTGAACAAGGAAAAGCGGGGAAGACCGGCCGTCCTCCCCGCCATTTTTTCCAGCCCCTGACAACCGAACGATCATTCGACGGCGTGCAATGCCCGCGCCGGAGCCTTGGCCGGCGCCTTGATCCCGGCCAGCGGCTTGTTCTGCTCGGCCAGATATTTTTTCAGCACCAGATCGGTGGCCTCGTAGCCGTCCTTGATGGAACGGTCCAGGTTCGAATAGGTCCAGTCGTAATTGATGTTGTGAGCGACCGGGATCTCGACGATCTTGCCCTTCCAGCCGACTTCGGCGGCGTGAAACTTGAACAGCTTGACGTCGTCCTCGCTGGTGGTCGAGGCGAACAGCATCACCAGATTGTTCAAGGCGTCGTAGAGAGTGTCGGGTGCCCGCACCTGATCGTGGTCCAGGATGCGGCTGACCCACACCTCGTCCAGATCGGGATGATCGCGCAGAAGATCCTCGAAGTTCACCGTGTCGATGGTGGCGCCTTCGCAATAGATGTCGTCGCCCAGGCGCACCGGCTCCTCGATATAGGGCAAGGCCGAGCAGGCGCACAGAGTATGGGCCGAAATCTTGCTGTAGCCCTTCATGGGCTTGTTGGCGAACAATTCCAGCCTCTTCTTCGTCAGGTTATAGGAATTATGGTAAATGAACGGCTTGTTCTCCTGATACAGCTTGTCGAAATCGATCTCGTTCAGCACCGGGCTGTCGGGATAGAAGATGCGCGACAACCCGTTGTTTTTCGACAGGTACATCATGCTGGTCAGGTAACGGCTGAACGGATTGACCGCCAGCACCTGATTGAGCAGCCAGCTGTTGATTTCCGCCTGGTTCCACCGCCTCGGATTGGTCAGCAGCGACAAGGTGTATTCCGCCGCTTCGGCGATCTTGTCGGGCAGCACCAGATTCTCGTAATTGCGCGGATCAATGATGAAATCCACCATCCTGCGGGTTTCGCTGAAAAAGTCGGGCGCGAACACCGAGGCGATGGGAAAGCGCGAATAGGTTCGGTCGTCGCGGAAAATCTGGCGGAAAAAGTCGATGGAGGTCTGCACCTCTTTCCCCGGCTCCGCCTGATTGTAAACAATGCCCAGCCAGGCGCCGATGCACGACAGCGCCCAAACGTCGAACTTTATCCCCGCTTCATCCAAACGCTTCAGCGAACCGATGGACAGGCCGACCGCCGGACCGCCGCCGGCAAGAGTGATTGCACGCTTCATGAGCCAACCTCTTTGGATGGAATGTGTCAGACGCTCCTATCTAAAGCAACTCTAGAGGGAAAAAGAAAATATTTTTGTGAAAACAGGGCGTCATAGCAAGGTTGTAACCCAAGGTTCATGCGGGTCTTAGACGGGATGCCATACAACTCTCCACAGAACGGATGAGAACCAACGACATAACCCCAAGGGATTACAACCACACCAAAATGCCCCACATACGTGTTATCGCTTTCAGGGCTCAATCTTCTGAGATATTTTTCCAGGAACAATTTGTTTGGCCGCGGACCGGGCGGGGGCTCATAGGGTGCGGCGACCAAAGAAAGGATCAGTTCCATGACCTTCGCCGGCGCCGTGCCTGCCAAAGACCAGTCGTCCATGATCGAAAAGATTGCCGACGATGCCGGGAAACTCAGTATCGGACTGTCTGAAGTGATCGACGTGGTGGACGATTTGTCCGGCCATGTGAAACGTCAGGGCGAGGATTTCAGCGAGCTGAAGCTATCCGCCGACACCGTCTCGAAAATGTCCGAGCACATCGCCGTCAGCACCGACGAGGCTTTCGACGTCATCCAGGAAGCCCGCGGCACCGTGGAAAGCTCGCAAGGCCAGATTCAGACGTCCCTGGCCGAGATCCGCGCCCTGGCCACCATGGTCACCAATATGGAAAGCCAGCTGTCCGGCCTGCGCGAGGCGCTGACCCAGGTCGGCAAGGTCGCCAAGGAAATCGGCGCCATCGCCGGGCAGACCAACATGCTGGCCCTGAACGCCACCATCGAAGCCGCCCGCGCCGGAGCCTTGGGCAAGGGATTCGCCGTCGTCGCCTCGGAGGTCAAGGCGCTGTCGCGCAAGACCGCCGAAGCCACGTCCGGCATCGAAAGCACCTTGCGGGCGCTGAACGACCAGGCCCAGAAGCTGATCAACGAAAGCGCCGCCGGCAGCGCCAAGGCGGCGGCCGTGGCCGACAGCACCGACGCTATCGCCTCGGTCATGAACACCGTGCGCAACGCCATCGACAAGATGGAGGCGCAGTCCCGCGACATTAGCCAGGACGCCACCGCCATCAGCGACGGCATCAACAGCATCGACGCCCGGCTGGCTGAAATGACCGCCGGCGTCTATCAGACGTCAAGCCGCCTGGAAAGCGCCTCGGACCGCATCCAGGTGGTGCGCAAGCTGGGGGAAAGCCTGATCGGCACCACCGCCGAAATGGGCATCGAAACCGAAAACACCCCCTATATCACCGCCGCCCAGGATACCGCCGCCAAGGTCATCGAAGCCTTCGAGCGCGGTCTGGCCGAGGGACAGATTTCCGAAAGCGACCTGTTCGACGAAGGCTATCATCAGATTCCCGGCTCGAATCCGCCCCAGTTCACCACCCGCTTCACCGCCTTCTGCGACAAGGTGCTGCCCCCTATTCAGGATCCGATGGCCTCCCGCCTGAACGCCATGGCCGTCTGCTCGGTGGACCGCAACGGCTACATGCCCAGCCACCAGCCGCAATATTCCAAACCCCAGGGGCCGGACCCGGTGTGGAACGCCGCCAACTGCCGCAACCGCATCAAATTCAGCGACTATACCGCCATGGCCGCCGCCCAGAACCGCAAGCCCATCCTGCTGCAAACCTTCAACCGGAAAATGGGCGACCGCACCCTGACCGTGAAGGACGCCAGCGTGCCGATCATCATCAAGGGCCGTCACTGGGGCGCTCTACGCATCGTGTTCCAGAACTGAGAAGCGACGGGGGCAGAAACAAAAAAGGGAGGGGCAAGCCCCTCCCTTTTGATTCAACAGCGTCGAATGGACGCCCCTATTTTTCCACGTCCACCAGCACGCCGTCGCGCAGGGTGATCATGCGGTCCATGCGTTTCGCCAGTTCGGGATTGTGGGTGGCGATCAAGGCGGCCAATCCCTGGCCGCGCACCAAGTGCAGCAACTGAGCGAACACACCTTCCGACGTATGGGGATCCAGATTGCCGGTGGGCTCGTCGGCCAGCAGCAGGCTGGGACCGTTGGCCAGGGCGCGGGCGATGGCGACGCGCTGCTGCTCGCCGCCGGACAATTGGCCGGGGCGGTGCTCGGCGCGGGGCTTCAGCCCCATGCGGTCCAGCAGATCGAGGGCGTGCGGAACCGAATCCTTGCGGGATTTGCCGGTGATCATCTGCGGCAGAACGATGTTCTCCAGAGCGGAGAATTCCGGCAGCAGGTGATGGTATTGATAGACGAAGCCCAGCTTGTGGCGGCGCACGCGGGTGCGCTTGTCATCGTTGAGCGATCCGCAGGATTCGCCGTCGATCAACACGTCGCCGCCGTCGGGACGCTCCAGCAGACCGGCGATCTGCAGCAGGGTCGACTTGCCCGCCCCCGAAGGTCCGACCAGAGCGACGATTTCGCCGGGCCTGACCGCAAGCGAAGCGCCGTTCAGCACCGACAGCTCTTCCTTGCCCTGCTTGAAGCGGCGAACCACGCCATCCAGCCTGAGAGCCAGCTCACTCATAGCGCAGAGCCTCCACCGGGTCGAGACGGGCGGCCCGCCAACTGGGATAAAGCGTGGCGGCGAAGGATAGCCCCAGGGAAATCAGCACGACGGTGATTACCTCGCCGCTGTCGACCTTGGCCGGCAGTTTGCTGAGGAAATAGATCTCGGCGGCGAACAGATCGCGGCCGGTGAAATGCTGCAGAAACTGGCGGATGCTTTCGATGTTACGGGCGAAAGCCAGCCCCAAAGCGACGCCGGCTGCCGTGCCGATGACGCCGACGCTGGCGCCCGACAGGAAGAAGATGCGCATGATCATGCCCCGCGTCGCCCCCATGGTGCGCAGAATGGCGATGTCGCGGCCCTTGTCCTTCACCAGCATGATCAGGCTGGAGATGATGTTGAACGCCGCCACCAGAATGATCAGCGTCAGGATCAGGAACATCACGTTGCGTTCGACCTGGATGGCGTTGAAGAAGCTGGCGTTGGCCTGCTGCCAGTCATAGACGCGGGCATGGCCGTTGGTCAGGCTGAAGACCTCATCGGTGACGTCGGCCGCACGGTCTGGATTGTCCAGCATCATCTGCAGATCGGTGACCTGATTGGGCAGCATGAAATAGATCTGAGCAGCATCGAGCGGCATGAAAACGAATGACGAATCATACTCGTACATGCCGACGTTGAAGGTCGCCACGATCTTGTAGGCGCGCACGCGCGGCACCGTGCCGAAGGCGGTGGCGTTGCCCTTAGGCGAAATCAGCGTGATGGCATCGCCGACCGTCAGGCCTAATTTCTCGGCCAGACGATCACCAACGATCACCGCATTGTCGCCCTGGAAGGCCTGCGGATTGCCCTGACGGATGCCCTCCATGACCTTTTGCCGCGACAGCAGATCGTCGGAACGGATGCCGCGCACCATGGCGCCGGACGCGCCGCCGGAGGCGCCGGTGACCATCACCTGCCCCTCGATGATGGGATAGACCGCCACCACGCCCGGCAGCCCCCGCAGCTTCTGCGCAAGCGGGTCGAAATCGCGCATACCGGCGCCGGCTTCGGCATAAACGCCGACATGGCCGTTCAGTCCCAGGATGCGGCCCAGCAGCTCGGCCCGAAAGCCGTTCATCACCGACATGACGATGATCAGGGTGGCCACGCCCAGGGCGATGCCCAGCAACGAGAACCAGGCAATGATGGAAATGAAGCCTTCCCGCCGCCGCGCCCGCAGATACCGGGCCGCCACCATGCGTTCGAATGCGCCGAAGATCATAGGAGGTCTCTCACGTTCAACCGGACGCTTGCCCGGACCCGCTTGGGGCGACCGGCCCCAAACCCCATTCTTTCGTTAAGCCGCCGCCGCAGCTTCGGCCGGGAGCAGAGCGCGAAGCCCCGCCCCCGTCTTTACCTTAGGCGAAACGGGCCAAGGCGGCGTCGAGGCTGATTTCCTCGCGTTCGCCAGTGGCGCGGTTCTTGACCTCGACCTTGCCGCCCGCGATGCCCTTCGGCCCGACGATGACCTGCCACGGCACGCCGATCAGGTCCATGTTGGCGAACTTGGCGCCGGCCCGTTCGTCGCGGTCGTCGTAAACGGCGTCCTCGCCGAAAGCCTTGTAGAGCTTTTCGCAGGCTTCGTCGCAGGCGGCGTCGCCCTTTTTCAGGTTGACCACGCCAACGCGGAAGGGAGCCACCGAATCCGGCCAGATGATGCCGTTGTCGTCATGGCTGGCCTCGATGATGGCGCCCACCAGACGCGACACGCCGATGCCGTAGCTGCCCATTTCGACGGTGACGCTCTCGCCGCCCGGGCCAGCCACCACGGCGCCCATGGCCTTGGAATACTTGGTGCCGAAATAGAAGATGTGGCCGACTTCGATGCCGCGGGCCGACACCAGCTTGTCGCCCAGCTCGGCTTCGATGGCCGGATCCTGCTTTTCCTCGGTGACGGCGTATTTGCCGGTCAGTTCGTCGACCAGGGGCTGAAGATCGCCGTCGTAATCGACTTCGCGGTCTTTCCAGTCCATGTCGATGAAATCGCGGTGCACGAACACGCCCGATTCGCCGGTTTCGGCCAGGATGTGGAATTCGTGAGACAGATCGCCGCCGATGGGGCCGGTGTCGGCCTTCATGGGAATGGCCTTCAGGCCCAGACGGGCGAAGGTCCGCATATAGGCGATGAACATGCGGTTATAGGAACGGCGCGCCGCAGCCGGATCGATGTCGAAGCTGTAGCTGTCCTTCATCAGGAACTCACGGCCGCGCATGACGCCGAAGCGCGGACGCACCTCGTCGCGGAACTTCCATTGGATGTGATAGAGGATCTTCGGCAGTTCCTTGTAGCTCTTCACATTGTCGCGGAAGACAGCGGTGATCAGCTCTTCGTTGGTGGGGCCGAACAGCATTTCGCGGTCGTGACGGTCGGTGATGCGCAGCATCTCCTTGCCGTAATCGTCGTAGCGGCCCGATTCCTTCCACAGCTCGGCCGACTGGATGGTCGGCATCAGCAGTTCCTGGGCGCCGGCGCGGTTCTGTTCCTCGCGCACGATCTGCTCGATCTTGCGCAGCACCCGCAGACCCAGCGGCAGCCAGGTATAGATGCCGGCGGCGGTCTGGCGGACCATGCCGGCGCGCAGCATCAGACGGTGCGAGACGATCTGAGCCTCGGCGGGGTTTTCCTTCAGGGTGGGCAGGAAATAAGAAGAAAGACGCATTCAGTTCCTCGGGAACGGCAGGACGGACAAATTGCGCGTGACTTTAGGCAATGTGCGCCGTGCCGTCTACTGATTGCTAGCGCACCCCTGCCCCACGGCAGGCGGCGCGGACCGCCTGCTCGTCGTCGCCGCTCAGCGGCTGGCCGTTCAAAGTCGCCTGCCCGCTGGCCAGGTTGACCGAGATCTTGCCGACCGCCAGACCAGTATTGTCGAATTTGCCCTGGGTCGAGGAAACGCCGGGGCCGTAGGTGGTGGTCGTGGTGGTGGACGACGACGAAGACGAGGATGAACCGGACGACGAGCCGGAAGACGAACCCGAGGAGGATCCCGAGGACGAACTGGCCGACGACGAGGCTCCCTTCGCCCCCTTGGCGTAATTCATCGGATTGATCTGCAGATTGAACTCGATCTTGTCCGGCACCAGCCCAGGATATTGATTGCCCGGCAGGTCGGCGGGCGCAACGTATTTCCCATGCACGTCCTGGCCCGGCTGATAGGCCACGTCGGGGGCCGGCTGATGGGACACAAGTCGCATGCAGTCGCTTTTGGTGACATAGACCGGCTGATTGGTCACCGTCACTTCCTCGGCCGCAAGCGGGGAAAGACAGAATGTTAGGAAAAGAGCGGCACTGAGAACGGATTCTTTCAACATGGCGAACCTCGGGCGATGCCTGCCTGCGGAAAAAGTGTGCCGTACCAGCCACAATCCACGCAAGGGTGGCGAGACGACGGTCCTATCTTCGGTTAAAGTCCATAAAAAAATTGTGGTCACGAAACTTTTGCAAAAATACGGAGTGACGAGCGGAAGGAAATTTCGTATAGTCATTTTCGAAGAAAGGGGCCAAGCCGAAAACGCGCTGGCCTAAGTTTAGGGAGGAGCCAGTCGGACAGCGAGGACAAACCACGCGTCCACTGCGCTCAAACGAGAAAAACAAAAAGGCAGAGCCCCAGGCTCTGCCTTTTTGTTTTGCCCCCCTAGCCCTTCAAGGCGTCGATGGCCGCCTGGGCCGGACAGTCCGGGCGATGCGCGCCGGGCAGACGGCCGATGCTCATCAGAAATTCGCCCACCACCTCGCCGCCCATGAATTTGAAGGTCTTGCGGAACAGCTTGACCCACTGTTCCTTGCCCAGGTCGCCCTGGCCGTCCATCCAGGCGGCGAAGGAGCCGTGACGCTCGATGATCGCCAGCAGCCGTCTGGCGTTCTCGATGATGGCGGCGATCTTCAAGCGGTTGCGGATGATGCCGGGATTGGCCAGCAGATGGCCGACCTCTTCGTCGCCATAGGTGGCGACCTTGGCCGGATCGAAACCGTCGAAGGCGGATTTCAGGGCGTCGCGCTTTTTCAGCACGATCAGCCAGGACAACCCCGCCTGCATGATCTCCAGGGACAGCCGCTCGAACAATTCGGCGTCGCCGCGCAGGGGAAAACCGTATTCCCGGTCGTGATAGGGGCCGTGGAAGGGATGGCCGGGGGCGATGTCGCAATACCAGCTCATGAAAGCCTCCGCCAAACAAAAAGGGCGGCCGCAAGGGGCCGCCCGGAAAATCTGGCTTTAAGCCTGTTCCAGCTCGACCAGTGTGCCGTTGAAGTCCTTGGGATGCAGGAACAGCACCGGCTTGTCGTGAGCGCCGATCTTCGGCTCGCCGTTGCCCAGCACGCGGGCGCCGGCGGCTTTCAGCTTGTCGCGGGCGGCCAGGATGTCGGCCACTTCGTAACAAACGTGATGGATGCCGCCGGAAGCGTTCTTGTCCAGGAACCCTTGGATCGGCGAATTCTCGCCCAGCGGATGCAGCAGTTCGACCTTGGTGTTGTCCAACTGCACGAAAACCACGGTCACGCCATGGGCCGGCTGCGGCACCGGAGCCGATACCTTGGCGCCCAGCACGTCGCGGTAAGTGGCGACGGCGGCGTCGAGATCGGGAACGGCGATGGCGACATGGTTCAGCTTGCCGATCATGGAAACATCCTCTCTGCGTTATCGTTGGAACGGGTGGTAATCATACCCTGACAAGATGCACATCGGTGAGCGGCTTCTTGCCATGGCTGCCCTTCAGGTGACGCCGGACGGCCAGACGGGCGGATTCCTTCACCGCATCGTCGTCGCCGCGGGCGGGATAGGACAGTTCGTTGATGGCGGCGCGCACGGCCTCCACCACCGCCTCGTGCTCGTCAGCCTCGTGCTCGGCATGCAGCAGCCCCTGGGCACTGACCTGGGGATCGCCCAGCAGCTTGCCCTTCCTATCCAGAACGATGGTCACCACCGCCGAACCGTTATGCACCATGCGGTGGCGGCTGCGCATGATTTCCGAATCCATGGGCACCAGCCGGTTGCCGTCGACGGCCAAGCGCCCGGTGCTGACATGGTCCACCACCTCGGGCTCGCCGGGGGCCAGCTTCAGCATGTCGCCGTTCTCGACGATCACCGTATGGGCGACGTCGCAGGCGCGGGCCAAGGCGGCGTGCTCCAGCTGATGGCGGTTCTCGCCGTGCACCGGCACCGAAATGGCCGGACGGATCAGTTGATACATCCTGGTCATCTCGTCGCGGCCGGGATGGCCGGAAACGTGGACGAAGTGATCCTTTTCCGTCACCACCTCGACGCCTTGGCGGCTGAGCATGTTTTGCAGCTTGTAGATCGACTTCTCGTTGCCGGGAATGATGCGCGACGAGAAAATCACCACGTCGCCGCGTCCCAAGGTGACGTGCGGATGCTGGTCCGAGGCGATGCGGGCCAAAGCGGCGCGGGGTTCGCCCTGGCTGCCGGTGCAGATGTACACCACCTTGTCCTCGGGCAGATAACCGGCGTCGTGCTCGTTGAGGAAGGGAGGGATGCCCTTCAGATAGCCGTTCTTGCGGGCGGCTTCCTCGATCCGCCACAGCGAACGCCCGACCAGGGCGACGTCGCGGCCGTTTTCCGCCGCCGCCACGGCGATGGATTCGACGCGGGCCAGATTGGTGGCGAAGCAAGCCACCGCCAGCTTGCCGGAATATTGGCCGAACAGCCGGATCAGGCTTTTGCGCACATCGGCTTCCGAGCCCGACGTGCCCTTGGTGAAGACGTTGGTGGAATCGCCGACCAGAGCCAGCACCCCTTCGTCGCCGATGCGTTTCATCTTGTCGAAATCGGCGGTCGCGCCCACCAGCGGGTTGGGGTCGAATTTCCAGTCGCCGGTATGGATCACGGTGCCCAGCGGCGTGCGGATGGCCAGGCTGTTGGGCTCGGGAATCGAGTGGGTCTGCCCGATCAGTTCGACGTCGAACGGCCCCAGCTTGACGCTGCCGCCCAGGGGAATTTCGTGGACGTCCACCTGCCCCACCAGATTGGCCTCGTGCAGCTTGCCGCGCAGCAGAGTGGCGGTGAAGGGCGTGGCGTAGACCGGGCAGCGCAGGCGGTGCCACAGCCAATGCACGGCCCCCAGATGGTCTTCGTGGGCATGGGTCAGGACGATGCCGACCAGATCCTTACGGCGCTCCTCGATGAAGCTGGGATCGGCCATCATCACCTCGACCCCCGGCGTGCTGTCGTCGCCGAAGGTGACGCCGCAATCGACGATCAGCCATTTGCCGCGCACGCCGTACAGGTTGAGATTCATGCCGATCTCCCCGGAACCGCCGAGGGGAAGGAAGATCAGTTCGTCGTTGCTCTTGGTCATATTTTCGCGTTCAGCCGGTGAATTTCCAGCAATCCCCGCAAGGTCAGGTCGGGGTCAAGATGTTGAATGACGTCGATCGCCTCCATGAACAGCGGAGCCAGTCCGCCGGTGGCCAGCACCGTCATGGGAGCGCCGAACTCTTTTTTGATGCGGCTGACCAGACCTTCGATCAGACCGCAATAGCCCCAGAAAATACCCGAACGCATGGCCGGCACCGTGGCCTTGCCGATCACCGTGCGCGGCCGCCCGATGGCCACGCGGGGCAGCTTGGCCGCCGCCATGTGCAAGGCCTCTAGCGACAGATTGATGCCCGGCGCGATGGCGCCGCCGCAATAGGTTCCGTCGCCGTCCACCACGTCGAACGTGGTGGCGGTGCCGAAATCGATGACGATCAGCGCGCCTTGGTAATATTTGTGGGCCGCCACGGCGTTGACAAGACGGTCGGCGCCCACTTCCTCGGGGCGGTCGAGATCGATGGCGATGCCCAGCTTGACGCCTTCGTCGCCCACCACCAAAGCCTCGCAGCCGAAATAGCGGCGGCACAGGGTCTTCAGGGCGAACACCACCGCCGGCACCACCGATGCGATGATGCAGGCGTCGACGTCGTCGCGGTTCAGGCCTTCCATTGCCATGAGCTGGGTCAGCCAGACGCCGAACTCGTCGGCGGTCCGGTTGGTGTCGGTCGATGACCGCCATTCGCCGCGCACCTTGTCGCCGTCGAAGAGGGCGAAAACGATATTGGTATTACCGGAATCGATAGCCAGAAGCATCAGAGCCCCCTCTTCGCTTCATCGCGGAAAAAAGACGTCGCCGGCCAGGATCGGCCGGCAGGCGCCATCGGAAGTTTCAAGCAGCAAGGCTCCCGCCGCGTCCAGCCCGGCGAAACGGCCATTTTGCTCACTATGATCGGCCAGACGCACCGTCACCGGCCCGCCCACCCCTTGCGCGCGGTCCAGCCAGGCCTGGCGGATCGGCGCGAAGCCTTCTGTCATCCAGCGGCCGTGCCATTCGGCCAAAGCCTCGCAGAAAGCCGACAACACGTCGAAATCCTCGGCGCCGCTGCCCAGCTGGCGCAGGCAGACCGCCGGATAGAGCGCGGGCGCCGGAGCCTCGACCACGTTTACCCCCACCCCCAGGATGACGTAGGGAGACGCCGATTCCAGCAGCATGCCCGCCACCTTCTTGCCGTTGCACAGAAGATCGTTGGGCCATTTGCAGCGGAACGGCGACTGCGGCAGCAGCGAGGACAGGGATTGCTGCAACGCCACGGCGGCGACGAAGGCCAGTTGCGGCGCCTCGTCCGCCCTGGGGCGGGGTTGCAGCAGGATCGAGCAATGAAGATTGCCGCGGGGGGAAACCCAGGGCCGGCCCCGGCGGCCGCGGCCTGCGGTCTGTTCCTTGGCCCAAGCCACGAGGTTCGGGCCTTCCCCGGAATCGGCCCGCCGCCTCACCTCGTCGTTCGTGCTGTCGATGCAGTCGAAGGCGGCAAGGCGAAAGGGCGGCGGCAGGGCCATCATGAGGAAATCAGCCTGAGCGAAGGGTGGTGGCGCAATCGGCCATCACCCCCCGAACAGAGCGGCGGCGGCGGCCCCGGCGCTGGAAATCAGCGGCATGGGCACGAAGGTGAAGACCAGAATGAACAGGGCGTTGATCGCCATGATCACCGACAGTCCGCCACCCACGCCGCGGTCCAGCGCTTCGACCGGCTCGTCGAAATACATGACCTTGATGATGCGCAGGTAATAGAACGCGCCCACCACGCTGGTCAGCACGCCGATGATGGCCAGGGCCAGCAAGCCTTTGTCCATGGCGGCCATGAAGACGTAGAACTTGCCCCAGAAGCCGGCCATGGGCGGCACGCCGGCCATCGAGAACATGAACACGGCCATCCACAGGGCCATGGCCGGATGGGTCTTGGACAGCCCCGCCAGATCGTCGATATTTTCCATCAGACGGCCCTTCAGGCGCATGGACAGGATCACCGCGAAGGCGCCGACGTTCATGAACAGATAAATGGCCAGATAGATCAGCAGACCGCGGATACCCACCTGATCGCCGGTGGCCAGACCCATCAGGGCGTAGCCGACGTGACCGATGGAGCTGTAGGCCATCAGGCGCTTGATGTTGCGCTGGTTGATGGCGGCGAACGAGCCCAGGATCATCGAAGCGGCGGAAACGACGATCACCACCTGCTGCCACTGATGGGCCATCTCGCCGAACGGACCGACCATCAGACGGACCAGCAGCGAGAAGGCGGCGATCTTGGGAGCCACGGCAAACAGCGCCGTCACCGGGGTCGGGGCGCCTTCATAGACGTCCGGCGTCCACATGTGGAAGGGCACGGCCGAAATCTTGAAGGCCAGAGCCGCCAGGATGAAGACCACGCCGACCACGACGCCGACCGGAGCCCCGTGCTCGAAGGCGTGGGCCAGGGCGTCGAAGCCGGTGGTGCCGGCAAAGCCGTAAACCAGCGAAGCGCCGTAGAGCAGCAGGCCCGAGGCCAGGGACCCCAGCACGAAATACTTCAGACCGGCTTCCGTGGCCTTGGCGTTGTCACGCTGCGACGCGGCCAGAACGTAGAGCGACAGGCTCTGCAACTCCAGGCCGAGATACAGCGAGATCAGGTTGTTGGCCGAGATCATCATCATCATGCCCAGGGTGGCGAACAGCACCATCACCGGGAATTCGAAGCGTTCGGTCCCTTCCTTGCGCATCCAGTTGACGGACATGCAAAGCGACAGGGCCGAAGCGGCCAGCACCAGCAGCTTGGTGAAAACCGCGAAAGCGTCCACCACGAACATGCCGTTGAAGGTCACGGCGTGAGCCGCCCCCGCCGCCGGCACCATGGCGGCAGCGAAGATCATGACACCCACCGTCAGCGCGGCGATGCCGGCGGTGTTGTCCTTCTTGGCGAACACGCCCAACAGCAGCAGCAGCAGAGCCGCCGCGGCCATGAACAGTTCCGGCAAAGCCGGCAAGAGGTTCGGCAAATCCGACACGTCTATCCCCTCCCCTCTCAGCGCACCGCAACCGACACCGCATCGGCGGCGGACAGCGCGAGCTGGTAGTCATTGATCAGCTTGGACACGGAAGCGTGAATCGGGTCCAGGAAAGTGGAGGGATAAACGCCCATCCACAGAACCATCACGATGAGGGGCACGAACACCGCCACCTCGCGAGGACTCAGATCCAAAAGGCCCTTCAGGTCTTCCTTGGTCAGCTTGCCGAAGATGATCCGGCGATACAGGTACAGCATGTAGGCGGCACCCAGGATGAGGCCGGTGGCGGCGAACAGGGCCACCCAGCTGTTGGCTTCGAACGCCCCCATCAGCACCAGGAACTCGCCGACGAAGCCGGACGTGCCGGGCAGACCGACGGAAGCCATGGTGAAGAACATGAACACGAAGGCGTAAGCCGGCATGTTCTTGGCCAGACCGCCGTAGCGAGTGATCTCGCGGGTATGCAGGCGGTCGTAGACGACGCCGACGCAGAGGAACAACGCCCCCGACACGATGCCGTGGGACAGCATCTGGAAGATCGAGCCTTCGACGCCGTGGACATTGACGGTGAAGATGCCCAGCGTCACGAAGCCCATATGAGCCACCGAACTATAGGCGATCAGCTTCTTCATGTCCTGCTGCACCAGGGCCACCAGCGAGGTGTAGATCACCGCCACGACGGACAAGGTGAAGATCACCGCCGACAGGTCGTGGGAAGCCAGCGGGAACATCGGCACGCTGAAGCGCAGGAAGCCGTATCCGCCCATCTTCAGCAGCACGCCGGCCAGGATCACCGAACCGGCGGTCGGCGCTTCCACGTGGGCGTCGGGCAACCAGGTATGAACCGGCCACATCGGCACCTTGACGGCGAACGAGGCGAAGAAGGCCAGCCACAGCCAGGTCTGCATGGCATGGGGGAACCCATGGGTCATCAGCACCTGGATGTCGGTGGTGTGGGCGTCGAAGTACATGGCCAGAATGGCCAGCAGCATCAGCACCGAACCCAGCAGAGTGTAGAGGAAGAACTTGAAGGCGGCGTAAACGCGGCGCGGGCCGCCCCAGACGCCGATGATGATGAACATCGGGATCAGGACGCCTTCGAAGAACATGTAGAACAGCACCAGATCCAGCGAGCAGAACATGCCCACCATCATGGTTTCGAGAACCAGGAAGGCGATCATGTATTCCTTCACCCGCTTCTGCACCGCTTCCCAGGCCGACAGAATGCAGATCGGCGTCAGAAAGGTGGACAGCAGAACGAAGAACACCGAGATGCCGTCGACACCCATCTTGTAATTGATGTCGAAGCCGGGCAGCCAGCGGGCCTGATCGACCAGCTGGAAGTCCGCGCTCTGCGGGTTGAAGCCGGCCCAGGCCAGCAGGGAGACCAGGAATGTGGCGATGCTGGTCAGCAGCGCCACGTTCCGGGAGTTGCGGGCGACCACCGCGTCTTCGCCGCGGATGGTCAGGATGAACGCCGCGCCCAGAAGGGGCAGGAACGTCGTGATGGAGAGCAGAGGCCAGTCAGTCATCGCGCGTCAGCCCACTTTCACAATGTACCAGGTAACGAACGCCGCGACGCCGATGAGCATGGCGAAGGCGTAGTGATAAAGGTAGCCGCTTTGCAGCGCCGAGAACCGGCGGGCAATGTCGCGGGTGGCGGCGGCGACGCCGTCAGGACCGACGCCGTCGATCAGCTGACCGTCACCCCCCTTCCACAGCCCCTCGCCCAGCCAGAACATCGGCTTGACGAACAGGAAGTCGTACAGTTCGTCGAAGTACCACTTGTTCAGCAGGAACTGGTAGACGGGCTGGAAGACCTGGGCCAGCAGCTTCGGCAGAGCCGGTACGAACATGTAGAAGATATAGGACAGGGCGATGCCCGACACGGCGGCGATGGCCGGCAGCAGGGAGATCAGCTCAGGAACGTGATGAGCGTTCTCCAAAGCCCTGTGATCCTCCAGCAGGAAGATGGCCTTGCCCCAGAACTCGGCCCGGCCTTCGCCGACGAAGGAATCGACGCCGGCCCAACCGGCGAACAGCGCGCCGCCGGCCAGAACCAGCAGCGGGATGATCATCACGGCCGGGCTTTCATGGACATGGGCCATCACATGCTCGTCGGCACGGGGCTTGCCGTGGAAGGTCAGGATCAGCAGACGCCAGGAATAGAATGCCGTCAGGAACGCGGCGGAAACGCCGATCCAGTAGGCGAAATGCCCCACCGAGGTTCCCGAAGCCCAGGCGGCTTCCAGGATGGCGTCCTTGGAATAGTGACCGGCAAAGGGAATGATGCCGGCCAGCGCCAGGCTGCCGATATACATCAGGGCGCAGGTCACCGGGATATGCTTGGCGATGCCGCCCATGCGGCGGATATCCTGCTCGTCCGACATGGCGTGGATCACCGAACCGGCGCCAAGGAACAGGAGGGCTTTGAAGAAGGCGTGGGTGAACAGGTGGAACACGCCCGCCTGATAAGCCGACACGCCGATGGCGAAGAACATGTAGCCGAGCTGAGAGCAGGTCGAATAAGCGATGATGCGCTTGATGTCGTTCTGCACGCAGCCGACGGTGGCTGCGAAGATCGCCGTGCAGGCGCCAACGATGGTCACCACCGTCAGGGCGGTATCGGAATATTCGAACAGCGGCGACATCCGGGCGACCATGAAGACGCCGGCAGTGACCATGGTGGCGGCATGGATCAGGGCCGAGACCGGGGTCGGGCCCTCCATGGCGTCGGGCAGCCAGGTATGCAGGCCCAACTGGGCCGACTTGCCCATGGCGCCCACGAACAGCAGCAGGCAGCAGGCGGTGATGGCGTGCACGTCCATGCCGAAGATGTGGAATACCGCGTCCGCCTTGCCCGGGGCGGCGGCGAAGATGGCGTCGAAGCCCAGCGAGCCGGTCAGCACGAAGGTGGCGAAGATGCCCAGAGCGAAGCCGAAGTCGCCGACGCGGTTGACCACGAAGGCCTTGATGGCGGCGGCCGAGGCCGAGGGCTTTTCGTACCAGAAGCCGATCAGCAGATACGAGGCCAGACCCACGCCTTCCCAGCCGAAGAACAGCTGCACCACGTTGTCGGCGGTGACCAGCATCAGCATGGCGAAGGTGAAGAGCGACAGATAGCTCTGGAAGCGCGGCACGCTGGGATCGTGATGCATGTATCCGATGGAGTAGACATGCACCATGAACGACACCCAGTTGACCACGATCAGCATCACGGCGGTCAGGGTGTCGAAGCGGAAGGCCCACGAAACGTCGGCGCCGCCCGAGCTGATGAAGGTGAACAGCTGGACCGTCAGCGGATGGCCGTTCAGCACCACCTCGGAGAAGATGGCAACCGACAGCAACGCCGACAGGCCGACGCCGGTGCAGGTGATGATCTGCGAAGCGCGATCGCCGATCTTGCGACCGAAGAAGCCCGCGATGATCGCACCCAGCAGCGGCAGGAAGACAACAGAAGCGTACATTTCCCGCCTACCCCTTCATCTGGTTGATTTCTTCGACGGCGATGGTTCCGCGGTTGCGGAAGAACACCACCACGATGGCGAGGCCGATGGCCGCCTCGGCGGCGGCGACGGTCAGGATGAACATGGTGAACACCTGCCCCATCAGATCGCCCAAGGCGTGGGAAAAGGCCACGAAGTTCAGGTTGACGGCGAGCAGCATCAGCTCGATCGACATCATAATGACGATGACGTTCTTCCGGTTCAGGAAGATTCCCGCCACCCCTAGGGTGAAGAGGATGGCCGCTACCGTCAGGTAGTGGGCCAGACCGATTTGCAACATCAGATGCCTCCCCCGCTCGAAACCTTGCGCAGTTCGACCGAGCTGGACTTGTCGCGGCTGTTCTGGTCGTAAATCTTCTGCTTGCGCACGCCGGGACGCTTCCGCAACGTCAGCATGATGGCGCCCATCATGGCCACCAGCAGGATCAGGCCAGCCGCCTGGAACAGGTAGATATAGTCGGTGTAGATCAGGTGCCCCAGCGCCTCGGTGTTGGTCATCGCCCCATCCGAGGGAATGGCCGTGCCGACCGACAGTGGCGCATCGTCGGCGAATTTCCAGCTGCCGAACACCAAAGCCAGTTCGACCAGCAGGATCAGGCCGATCAGACCGCCGGTGGGCAGGTATTGCAGGAAGCCCTCACGCAGCTTCAGGTAGTTGATGTCCAGCAGCATGACGACGAACAGGAACAGCACCGCCACTGCGCCGACATAGACAACCACCAGGACCATGGCCAGGAATTCCGCTCCGTTGAGCAGGAACAGGCCGGCCGCGTTGAAGAAGGCGAGGATGAGGAACAGCACCGCATGAACCGGATTGCGGGCCGAGATCACCATCACGCCGCTCGCCACCGTGATGGCGGCGAAGAGATAGAAGACGAGAGCCTGGATCATGCGGCCCCCCATTTACGAACGGTCGTCATCAGTCTTCCCCTCAACGATACGGCGCGTCGGCGGCGATGCGGGCAGCCAGTTCAGGCTCCCAGCGCTCGCCGTTGGCCAGCAACTTGGCCTTGTCATACATCAGCTCGGCACGGGTCTCGGCGGCGAATTCGTAGTTCGCCCCCTCGACGATGGCATCGACCGGGCAGGATTCCTGACAGAAGCCGCAATAAATGCACTTGGTCATGTCGATGTCGTAGCGGCGGGTGCGGCGGCTGCCGTCGTCCCGGGGCTCGGCCTCGATGGTGATGGCCTGGGCCGGGCAAATCGCTTCGCACAGCTTGCAGGCGATGCAACGCTCTTCACCGTTGGGATAACGGCGCAGGGCGTGCTCCCCACGGAAACGCGGGCTCAGCGGCCCCTTTTCGTAGGGATAGTTGATGGTGACGGCGGGCTTGAACATATAGCGCCACGTCAAAGCCATGCCGGAGAGAAGTTCCAGCAGGAACCAGTCGCGTGCGCCGCGGCTCAGGAACGACATTGGACTTCCCTCCTTACTTCGGCAGCCAGCCGGTGAATTCCAGCACGCCGGCGGTCAGCACCAGCCAAGCGAGCGAGAACGGCAGGAACACCTTCCAGCCCAGGCGCATCAGCTGATCGTAGCGATACCGCGGGAACGTGGCGCGCACCCACAGGAAACCGAACAGAATGAAAGCGATTTTCAAAGCGAACCAGATCACGCCAGGAATAAAGGTCAGGCCGAACGGCGCCAGCCAACCACCCAGGAACAGGATGGAGATCATGCCGCTCATCAAGATCATGTTGGCGTATTCGCCCAGGAAGAACAGGGCGAAGGTCATGGCCGAATATTCGACGTTGTACCCCGACACCAGCTCGGCTTCGGCTTCAGGCAAGTCGAAGGGAGCGCGGTTGGTTTCCGCCAGACCCGAGATGAAGAAGATCACGAACAGCGGCAGGTGCGGCAGCACGAACCACACGCTCTTTTCCTGGGCGTGAACGATGTCCGACAGGTTCAGCGACCCCACGCACAGCAGCACCGAGATCAGCACGAAGCCGATCGAGACCTCGTAGGAGACCATCTGCGCGGCGGAGCGGAGACCGCCAAGGAAGGCGTATTTCGAGTTGGACGCCCAACCGGCCATGATGATGCCGTAGACACCCAGGCTGGAGATGGCGAACAGGTAGAGCACACCCACATTGATGTCGGCGACCACCCAGCCGTCGGCGAAGGGAACCACCGCCCAGGCCACCAGGGCCAGGATGAAGGTCAGCGCCGGAGCGATGAAGAACACCGCTTTGGAGGCGCCGGTGGGAACCACCGTTTCCTTCAGGAACAGCTTGGCGCCGTCGGCCAGGGGTTGCAGCAGGCCGAAGGGACCGACCACGTTCGGTCCCTTGCGCAGCTGCATGGCGGCGATGACCTTGCGCTCGGCATAGGTCAGATACGCCACCGCCAGAAGCATCGGCACGACGATCGCCAGGATCTCCGCAACCTTGATGGCCACATACCAGATGGGCCCCGTCATGAACTCAGCCATTGGTGCCGGTCCTCTTGTGAGCGCAGCCGACGAAGGTGGCCGTGCATTCCGCCATGGTCTGCGAAGCGCGGCTGATCGGGTCGGTCATGTAGAAATTGTCGATGGTGCTTTCCAGCGGTTCGGCCGAAGCCTGACCCTCGGCGCCGAAAGCGCCCCAGGCGGCGGGCTGAACCTGATCGACGGCGGAGAACACCGGGTTGACCTCGGCCAGACGGACCCGGACCTGGGCCAGGGTGTCGTAGCCGAGCGCGGCGCCGGCCACGTCCGACAGAGCGCGGACGATCTTCCAATCCTCCTTGGCCTCGCCGGGCGGAAATACCGCCAGACGGGTCTGCTGCACGCGACCTTCGGTGTTGACGAAGGTCGCGTCCTTCTCGGTGTAGGCGGCGCCCGGCAGGATGACGTCGGCGCGGTGGGCGCCGGCGTCGCCGTGGCTGCCCTGGTAGACCACGAAGGCCTTGCCCAGGCGGCTGGTGTCGATTTCATCGGCGCCCAGCAGATAGACCAACTCGATCTCGCCCTTCTCAGCGCCCGACAGGATGCCTTCGACATCGCGGCCGCCCGAACCGGGGACGAAGCCCAGGTCCAGACCGCCGACGCGAGCGGCGGCGGTGTGCAGGACGTTGAAGCCGTTCCAGCCCTCGACCACCATGCCGGTGGTTTCGGCGATCTTGCGGGCCAAGCCCAGCAGGATGTCACCGTCGAGGCGGGTCAGAGCCCCCTGCCCGATGATCAGCATCGGCCTGGCGGCGGCCTTCAGGGTGGCGGCGAAGGGATGGCTGCCGTCGGCGATGGCGGCCAGCACGGAAGCGGCGTCGCCCAGATGCTCGGCCTTGTAGGTCAGGTTGGTCTTCGCCCCGACCACGGCCACCGGGAAGCGGCCCTTCAGGTAACGCTTGCGGATGCGGGCGTTCAGCACCGGCGCTTCCTTGCGCGGGTTGCTGCCGACGATCAGCAGGGCATCGGCTTCTTCGATGCCGGCGACGGTGCTGTTGAAGACGTAGGAGCCGCGCGGGCCGGTGCCGATCTTGGCGCCGTCCTGGCGGCAATCGACGCTGACCGAACCCAGCTTGGCGAACAGATCCTTCAGCGCCACCATGGCCTCGGCGTCGGCCATGTCGCCGGCGATGGCGGCGATCTTGGAGCCGTTGAGCGACTTCAGCTTGGCTGCGACCGCGGCCAGGGCCTCCGACCAGCTGGCGGCCTGAAGCTTGCCGTCCTTACGGACATAGGGCTTGTCCAGACGCTGACGCAGCAGGCCGTCGATGGCGAAGCGGCTCTTGTCGCCCAGCCACTCCTCGTTGACCTCGTCGTTGGTGCGCGGCAGAACGCGCATCACCTGATTGCCGCGGGTATCGACGCGGATGGCGGCGCCCAGGGCGTCGAACACGTCGATGCTTTCGGTCTTCTTCAGCTCCCACGAGCGGGCGGTGAAGGAGTAAGGCTTGTTGGTCAGCGCGCCGACCGGGCACAGGTCGATGATGTTGCCCGACAGCTCCGAGGTCAGAGCTTTTTCGACGTAGGTGCCGACTTCCAGATGCTCGCCGCGGCCGGTACCGCCCAGTTCGGGCACGCCGGCGACGTCGGTGATGAAGCGGATGCAGCGCGTGCAATGGATGCAGCGGGTCATGGTCGGCTTGACCAGGGGACCGTAGCTCTTGTCCTTGATGGCGCGCTTGACTTCCTTGTAGCGGCCGCGGTCGCCGCCGTAGGCGATGGCCTCGTCCTGCAAATCGCACTCGCCGCCCTGATCGCAGATCGGGCAGTCGAGGGGATGGTTGATCAGCAGGAACTCCATCACGCCCTTACGGGCCTTCAGAACGTTGGGAGTGTTGGTCTTGACGACCATCCCTTCGTTCACCGGCATGGCGCAGGAGGCCACCGGCTTGGGAGCCTTCTCAACTTCCACCAGGCACATGCGGCAGTTGCCGGCGATGGCCAGGCGCTCGTGATAGCAGAAACGGGGGATTTCGATGCCGAGCAGGTCAGCGGCCTGCATGATCGTCGAACCGGCCTCGACCTCTACCTCGCGTCCATCGATTGTCAGCTTGGGCATTATACCTCCTCAGGCCGCCAAGTCTTAAGCAGCACGGGCGTTAGCGCGGGCTTCCGCGATACGCCGTTCCAGTTCGGGGCGGAAGCTGCGGATCAGCCCTTGCACGGGCCAAGCCGCCGCGTCGCCGAGGGCGCAGATGGTGTGCCCTTCGACCTGGCGGGTGACTTCCTCGAGCATGTCGATTTCATCGACGGTGGCGTTGCCGACGCACATGCGCTCCATGATGCGCCAGATCCAGCCGGTGCCTTCGCGGCACGGCGTGCACTGGCCGCAGCTTTCGTGCTTGTAGAAGCGCGACAGGCGGGTGATGGCGCGGACGATGTCGGTGGACTTGTCCATGACGATCACCGCCGCCGTACCCAAACCAGACCGCACCTCGCGCAAGGAGTCGAAGTCCATCAGGACGGTGTCGCAGATGTCCTTGGTCAGCACCGGCACCGACGAACCGCCGGGGATGATGCCCATCAGGTTGTCCCAGCCGCCGCGCACGCCGCCGCAATGCTTTTCGATGAGTTCCTTGAGGGGAATGCCCATCTCTTCTTCGACGTTGCAGGGCTTGTTCACATGGCCCGAGATGCAGAACAGCTTGGTGCCGCTGTTCTTCGGACGCCCCAGACCGCCGAACCAGGAGCCGCCGCGGCGCAGGATGGTCGGCGCGACGGCGATGGATTCGACGTTGTTCACCGTGGTCGGGCAGCCGTACAAACCGACGCCGGCCGGGAACGGCGGCTTCAGGCGGGGCTGGCCTTTCTTGCCTTCCAGGGACTGGATCAGAGCGGTTTCCTCGCCGCAGACATAGGCGCCGCCGCCACGATGGACGAACAGGTCGAAGTCCCAGCCCGAACCGCAGGCGTTTTTGCCGATCAGACCAGCGGCATAAGCCTCGTCGATGGCGGCCTGAAGGTTTTCGGCCTCGCGGATGAATTCGCCGCGAATGTAGATATAGGCGGCATGGGCGCCCATGGCGAAGCTGGCCAGCAGGCAACCCTCGACCAGCTTATGCGGGTCGAAGCGCATGATCTCGCGATCCTTGCAGGTGCCGGGCTCGCCTTCGTCGGCGTTGACCACCAGATAATGCGGACGCTCGCCCACTTCCTTGGGCATGAAGGACCACTTCATGCCGGTGGGGAAACCGGCGCCGCCACGGCCGCGCAGACCCGAGGTCTTCATCTCCTCGATGATCCAGTCGCGGCCCTTGGCGATGATGTCCTTGGTGTTGTCCCAGTCACCGCGCGCCTTGGCGCCCTTCAGGCGCCAGTCGTGGATGCCGTACAAATTGGTGAAGATGCGATCCTGATCACGCAACATCTCAGGCGTCCCCCCCGGCAATGGTGGTCAAAGTCGTCGGGCCGCCCAGCGGAGCCGAATTGGTCCGGCCGTTCTGCGGACCCGGCTTCGGGCTTTCACCGCGCTTCAGAGCGCCGATGATGGCCTTGGTGGATTCGACGCTGAGGTCTTCGTAGTAGTCGTCGCCGATCCAGATCACCGGAGCATTGACGCAGGCGCCCAGGCATTCCACCTCGGAAAGAGTGAACTTGCCGTCTTCGGTGGTCTCGCCCAGGCCGACGCCCAACTCCGACTCGCAGGCTTCGACGATCTCCTGGGAGCCGCGCAGCATGCAGGGAAGATTGGTGCAGACCTGAAGATGGTACTTACCCACCGGCTTCAGGTTGAACATGGTGTAGAAGGTCGCGACCTCGTACACGCGGATCGGGGCCAGTTCCAGCATCTCGGCCACCACGTTCATGGCGGCCAGGGAAACCCAGCCGTCCTGACGCTGCACGATGTCGAGAATGGGCATCACGGCGGAACGCTGGCGCCCGGCCGGATACTTGGTGATGGCGGCCTTGGCCTTGGCCAGACTCTCCTCGGTGAAGGCGAAGCTGGCGGGCTGGAAGGTATCGTCTGTCTTGCTGCTCATCGGTCGATCTCACCGAAAACGATGTCGATGGAGCCAATGTTCGCCACCACGTCGGCGAGCATGTGACCCTTGGACATGAAATCCAGGCCCTGGAGATGGGCATAGGCGGGCGCGCGAATCTTGCAGCGGTACGGCTTGTTGGAACCGTCCGACACAAGGAACACGCCGAACTCGCCCTTGGGCGCCTCGATCACCGTATAGGTTTCGCCTGCCGGAACGTGGAAACCTTCGGTGAAAAGCTTGAAATGATGGATCAGCGCCTCCATCGAAGACTTCATCTCGGCGCGCGGCGGGGCGGCGATCTTGCGGTCGTCAATGCGCACCGGGCCGGACGGCATCTTTTCAATGCACTGGCGCATGATCTTCACGGACTCGTACATTTCGAGAATGCGGACCATGTAACGGTCGTAGCAGTCGCCGTTCTTGCCCACCGGAATGTCAAAGTCGAGCTGGTCGTAGACGGCGTAAGGCTGAGCCTTGCGCAGATCCCAGGCAAAGCCCGAAGCCCGCAGGTTCGGGCCCGAGAAGCCCCAGTCCAACGCTTCTTCCTGCGACACCACGCCGATATCGACGGTGCGCTGCTTGAAGATGCGGTTGTTGTTCAGCAAGGCTTCGCAGTCGGCCAGAACCTTGGGGAAGGTTTCCGTCCAGGCCAGGATATCCTCGGCCAGACCGGCCGGCATGTCGAAGGCGACGCCGCCGACGCGATAGAACGCGGCATGCATGCGCGCGCCCGAGATGCGCTCGTAAAACTCCATCAGCTTCTCGCGCTCTTCGAAGCCGTAGAGCAGCGGCGTCATGGCGCCGACGTCGAGGGCGAAGGAGAAGCAGTTCAGGATGTGGTTGAGAATACGGCCGATTTCATCATAGAGCACGCGGATGTACTGCGCGCGGGGCGGGGCCTCGATGCCCAGCAGCTTTTCGGCGGCCAGACAAAAGGCGTGCTCCTGGTTCATCGGACACACATAATCCAGGCGGTCGAAATAGGGAACCGCCTGGGTATAGCTCTTGTACTCGATCAGCTTTTCGGTGCCGCGGTGCAGCAGGCCGATATGCGGATCGGCCCGCTCGACCACCTCGCCGCCCATTTCCAGGACGAGACGCAGCACACCGTGGGCCGCAGGATGCTGCGGGCCAAAGTTGATGGAGTAATTCTTGATCTGGGCTTCGGCCATGACTTAGACCTTCCCTTCGGCTTTTTCGTCGCCCGGAAGCATGCCTTCCCACGGGCTGAGGAAATCAAAGCTCCGGAAATCCTGGGTCAGCTTGACCGGCTCGTAGACGACGCGCTTCTGCTCGTCGTCGTAGCGCAGCTCGATGAAGCCGGTCAGCGGGAAATCCTTGCGCAGCGGATGGCCGTCGAAACCGTAGTCGGTCAGGATGCGGCGCAGGTCCGGGTTGTCCGAGAAGGCCACGCCGTACATGTCCCAGGTCTCGCGCTCGTACCAGCCGGCGGTCGAGAAAACGCCCACCGCCGTCGGAACCGGAGTGTCCTCGTCGGTCAGCACTTTGACGCGGATGCGGCGGTTGTGCTTCAGGGACAGCAGGTTATAGACCACCTCGAAACGCTGGGAGCGTTCGGGATAATCCACCCCGCACAAATCCATCAGCAGCTTGAACAGGCAGTTCGCGTCATCGCGCAGGAAGGTCAGAACCTTCTGGATCGCCGCCGTATGGACGGTGATGGCCAACTCGCCTTTGGCCACTTCGGCCTTCAGCACGTCCTGGGGCAGCGCGGAGGAGATGTAATCTCCAAGGTCTTGCAGAGCTTGCGTCATAGTCACTCGCCGTATGGGTCACAGCCGTAGAGGCGGAAAATCAGCGCGCGATGGTTCCGGTGCGGCGGATCTTCTTTTGAAGCTGAAGGATACCGTACAGCAAGGCTTCCGCCGTGGGCGGACAGCCAGGGACGTAGATATCCACGGGCACGATGCGGTCGCAGCCGCGCACCACCGAATAGGAATAGTGGTAGTAGCCGCCGCCGTTGGCGCAGGAGCCCATCGAGATGACCCAGCGCGGCTCCGCCATCTGGTCGTAGACCTTGCGCAGGGCCGGAGCCATCTTGTTGGTCAGCGTGCCGGCGACGATCATCACGTCGGACTGGCGCGGGCTGGGGCGGAACACCACGCCGAAGCGGTCCAGATCGTAGCGAGAGCAGGCGGAATGAATCATTTCCACCGCGCAGCAGGCCAGACCGAAGGTCATCGGCCAGATCGAGCCGGTGCGGGCCCAGTTGACCAGCTTGTCAACGGAAGCCAGCGCGAAGCCCTTCTGGTTCACCTCGTCGGCGACGGCCTGAAGGATGGCATCTTGCTGCGGGCCGGGGCCGACGGGCATGCCGGCATTGGTCAGTCCGGGGGTCACTCCCATTCCAACGCTCCTTTGCGCCATTCATAGATGAAGCCGACCGTCAGCACGGCCAGGAAACCCAGCATCGACCAGAACCCCAGCAAGCCGATCTTTCCCAGGGACACCGCCCACGGGAACAGAAAAGCCACTTCCAGGTCGAAGATGATGAAGAGGATAGCCACCAGATAGAAGCGGACTTCAAACTTGGTGCGGGCGTCGTCAAACGCCTCGAAGCCGCATTCGTAAGCGGAGGTCTTTTCCCGATCCGGCTTCTGCCGGGCGACGATCCAGGAGCCGCCGATGCAAACGGCGGAAACAGCCACGGCAATGCCGAGGAACATCAGGATCGGCAGGTATTCAAGGAGCATGGCGTCCATGGTTCTGCCCTCAGACTGCCCCCGGCAGATGAACCGCCAGGGTTGATCACACTGGGTTTTCAAGGAACCGATGCCGCCCCACGCCTTCCGGACAACCGAAAGGTTTCCACCATTGCCCCGTCTGTCGGGACCACGGTCGAAACCGGCTGACCGAGACTGGAACCGCGCAACGCCTCCTCTTGATGTTTCGTTGCGCAACGGGAAAGCGACCATCCGGGAAGGATGGCGGGAGTGACGGGGCTCGAACCCGCGACCTCCGGCGTGACAGGCCGGCGCTCTAACCAACTGAGCTACACCCCCACAGCGAACCCGCGCGGGCTGGGACGGATGTAATCCAGGGCCGGAAAGCTGTCAAGCAAACAAGCCACTTAGAAGCCATTTTTCAGACACGGAAACGCCCCAATCGCGCTATTTCGACGCGGTCGAAAATGTCAAGAGCCCGCAGCGCGGCGCAACGACTTTTCTACAATCAATAGCAACATGAAATATATGGATATTCGGATGGGAATGGAGTCCCCCGCTCCCGACTCAGTCGCCAAGGGCGATCACGTACAGCCAGCGGGCATGAGCCCTGTCGGTGACCGCTTCCCAGGCCTGCCATCCGGCGAAACCGGCAGCCCGCAGAAGCGCCGCCACGCCGTCCTGCTCCCAGTAGCGGAAATAGCGCGGAGCCGCCAGTTTGGCGCTGGACCATTCCTCGCCCTCTCCCGCCTTCAGACTGAAGGCCAGACGCCCGCCGGGCGCCAAGGCCCGCCGCAGGCGCTCCAAGACGACCGCCAATTCGTCGGCGGTGAAATGCAGCAGCACAGCGTTGGCCATCACGAGATCGTAAGGCCCGGCCAGTTCGTCCGTCAAAGCATTGAAAGAACGCGCCCGGAAGCCCCTGCTCTGCAACAGCGCGACAAAACCATCGACAGCATCCGTGCATTCGACGTCGTAGCCCAGGGAAGCCATATAGGCGGCGTCGCGTCCAAAGGCGCTGCCCAGCTCCATCACCCGGGCCGAACCGGGCAATCCCGCCAATGCCCGATCGATCCAGTCCTTCGAGGGACCGGAAACCGTCTGCGACGTTCCCAAGACGTATTCTTGAACACGCGCCGCGTATGAGCGCAGGGTTTCGTCGTTCGACCCGGCCATAACCGCCCTCCTTTCCATCAAGCGGAGGCAGCATATGCCGAGAAAGAGACTGTCGTAAGGGGGGGTGGTGGGCGGTGACGGTCTCGAACCGCCGACATCTTCCGTGTAAAGGAAGCGCTCTACCAACTGAGCTAACCGCCCGCACCAGAGGCCGCTGTTGTGCCAGCCCGGAAAGGATCGGTCAACAGGAACAACGACTCGGGCCGGATCAGCCCCCCTCAAAAAGAAACTGCCCATCTCCTTGCCGAGAAAGGCGGTCCCCGAAAACGACGATGCCGGCTGCTTTCGCAACCGGCATCGACCGAAATTATCCGAACGGACGCCTTACTGAACGGCGTCCTTCAGGCCCTTACCGGCCTTGAACTTCGGCTGCTTGGAAGCAGGAATCTCGATCTTATCGCCGGTACGAGGATTGCGGCCTTCAGAGGCAGCACGCTCGGAAACGGCGAAAGTGCCGAAGCCCACCAGACGGACTTCATCGCCCTTCTGCAGAGATTCGGTAATCGCCGCGAAAACGGCATCGACGGCCTTGGCCGCATCGGTCTTCGACAGACCAGTGTTGTTAGCCACGACAGCCACGAGATCGTTCTTGTTAGCCACGGGACCCCCTTCCGTTAAAACCACAAGTTATAGCCTGCAAAACGCTGACTACCATAAAGGATGCGGCGCAGTCTAAATCCGGTTTCCGCACCCCGTCAATCGAAGATACGTAACTATCCCCAGCTTTTCCGCCACTTTTTTCGGAATCGGTGAGAAAGGAGCCTCTTTCCCCAACCAATAGGACAAAAGAGGCGGAAAGATGCCGCTCAGAGTAACGAAAAAGCCGCGAAAGGAAACCCTTTCGCGGCCTTGACGTTGGTTATAGCCGAAGCGTTCAGTGGGTCACCAGTCCCACGTCGGCGGCGGCGGTTTCGTCGGCGGCGGGCTTTTTCTTGGCCTCTTCCTCCGGATCCCATTCGATGGGCGTCAGAGGCAGAGTCAAGGCGTTGGACAGCACCTCGTCCACCGTGGTCACGGGAATGATCTTCAAACCGCGCTTCACGTTGTCGGGAATGTCGGCCAAATCCTTTTCGTTGTCCTTGGGGATCAGAACCGTCTTCAAACCGCCGCGCAGAGCCGCCAGCAGCTTTTCCTTCAGACCGCCGATGGGCAGGACGCGCCCGCGCAGGGTGATCTCGCCGGTCATGGCCACATCCTTGCGCACCGGAATCCCGGTCAGCATGGAGACGATGGCCGTGCACATGGCGACGCCGGCCGAGGGACCGTCTTTCGGCGTGGCGCCTTCCGGCACGTGGACGTGAATGTCGCGCTTTTCGAAGATGGACGGCTTGATGCCGAAATGCACCGAGCGGGCCCGCACGTAAGAGCGCGCCGCCTGCACCGATTCCTGCATCACGTCGCCCAGCTTGCCGGTCAGGGTAAAGACGCCCTTGCCGGGCATGGATACGGATTCGATGGACAGCAGTTCGCCGCCCACTTCCGTCCAGGCCAAGCCGGTGACCACGCCCACCAAATCCTCCAGCTCCGCTTCGCCGTAGCGGAAGCGGTGGACACCGGCGAATTTTTCCAGATTCCGGCGGGTAACGGTGACCTTGGTCCCCTCGCCCTTAGTGAGAATCTCCTTCACGGCCTTGCGGGCCAGATTGGCGATCTCGCGTTCCAGGCTGCGCACGCCGGCCTCGCGGGTGTAATAACGGACCAGATCGCGCAAAGCGTCGTCCGACAGACTCCACTCGCCCTTCTTCAGATCGGCGGCCTTGGCCTGCTTTTCCACCAGATGGCGCTTGGCGATCTCGACCTTTTCATCCTCGGTGTACCCCGACAGGCGAATGATCTCCATACGGTCCAGCAGCGGCTGGGGCATGCGCAGAGAATTGGCCGTGGTGACGAACATGACGTCCGACAGATCGTAATCCACTTCCAGATAATGGTCGTTGAAGGTGGAATTCTGCTCGGGGTCCAGCACTTCCAGCAGGGCCGAGGCCGGATCGCCGCGCCAATCGGCGCCCAGCTTGTCCACTTCGTCCAGCAGGAACAGCGGATTGGAGGATTTGGCCTTCTTCATGCCCTGGACGATCTTGCCGGGCATGGAGCCGATATAGGTGCGGCGATGACCGCGGATTTCCGATTCGTCGCGCACGCCGCCCAGGGAGATCCGCACGAAATTGCGGCCGGTGGCGCTGGCGATGGAACGGCCAAGCGAGGTCTTGCCGACGCCGGGCGGGCCGACCAGGCACAGGATCGGGCCATTGACCTTGATGGTGCGCTGCTGCACGGCAAGATACTCGAGAATGCGTTCCTTGACCTTGTCCAGACCGTAATGGTCCGTATTCAGAATAGTCTCGGCGCCCTTGATGTCCTTCTTGATCTTGCTGCGCTTCTTCCACGGAATCGACAGTATCCAATCCAGATAGTTGCGCACCACGGTCGCCTCGGCGGACATGGGGCTCATGGAGCGCAGCTTCTTCAGCTCGCCCAAAGCCTTTTCACGGGCTTCCTTGGACAGGCGGGTCTTGTTGATGCGGTCTTCCAGTTCGGCGGATTCGTCGCGGCCGTCCTCGGTCTCGCCCAATTCCTTCTGGATGGCCTTCAGCTGTTCGTTCAGATAGTACTCGCGCTGGGTCTTCTCCATCTGGCGCTTGACCCGGCTGCGAATCTTCTTCTCCACCTGAAGAACGCCGATTTCCGATTCCATGTAGGAATAGACGCGCTCAAGCCGCTCGGAAACCGTCTCGATCTCCAGCAGTTCCTGCTTCTCGGAAATCTTCAGCTGAAGATGCGAGGCCACGGTGTCGGCCAGCTTGCCGGCATCCTCGATCTGATTGACAGAAACCAGCACTTCCGGCGGAATCTTCTTGTTCAGCTTGATGTACTGCTCGAATTGAGCCACCACCGAGCGGGACAGAGCCTCCAGCTCCTGCTGGTCGCCCAGATTTTCCGGCACCAGATCGGCGTAGCACTGGAAGAAATCGTCGTTGCCGGTGAAATTGGTGATGCGGGCCCGCTGGCCACCTTCCACCAACACCTTCACGGTGCCGTCGGGCAGCTTCAGAAGCTGCAACACCGTCGAGACGGTGCCCACCTGATAGATGTCATCGGCGGTCGGGTCGTCCTGGGCCGCGTTCTTCTGGGCGACCAGCAGAATCTGCTTGTCGTCCTTCATGACGTCTTCGAGGGCCCGCACGGATTTTTCGCGGCCGACGAACAGCGGCACGATCATGTGCGGGAAAACCACGATGTCCCGGAGCGGAAGAACCGGAAAGACGTCGCCGGGGGCTAGTTCGACCATATTACCTCTTCATGTCTCGGCGATCCGACTGGCGGACCGAAACCCAAAAAACCATTTTGCTCCCTAAATTTCGGCGCAAACGGGCAAAAGTTCAAGGGGCACGGCGCTTCGTCACCGAGTCTTCTGTGGAAAACAGGGAATAAAGCGGCGTTATCGCCGTTCTTGCGGCCGTTTCCAGCCGGAAAAGGCGCCTTTGACCGTCTTGAAAACGAAAAAGGGCCTCTCAGACGAGAGGCCCCTTCCCTTTTTCCATGCGAAACGCGGCGATCAGGCGCTGGTTCCCACGTCTTCCTTGCTTTCGCCGTAGATATACAGCGGCTTGGCGCGGCCCTCGATGACCTCGCCGTTGATGGCCACTTCCTCGACGCTGTCCAGACCGGGCAGATCGAACATGGTGTCCAGCAACACGCCTTCCATGATGGAACGCAGGCCGCGAGCGCCGGTCTTGCGGGCGATCGCCTTGTTGGCGATGGTCTTCAGGGCGTCATCCGAGAAGGACAGACGCACGTCCTCCATCTCGAACAGGCGCTGGTACTGCTTGACCAGGGCGTTCTTCGGCTTCGACAGAATGTCGACCAGAGCGGCCTCGTCGAGATCGTTCAGGGTCGCCAGCACCGGCAGACGGCCGACGAATTCGGGAATCAGGCCGAATTTCAGCAGATCCTCGGGCTCGACCTCGCGCAGGATGTCGCCGGTGGTCCGTTCGTCGGGACCGCGAACATCGGCGCCGAAGCCGATGGAGGTGCCGCGGCCACGGCCGCTGATAACCTTCTCCAGCCCGGCGAAGGCGCCGCCGCAGATGAACAGGATGTTGGTGGTGTCCACCTGCAGGAATTCCTGCTGGGGATGCTTGCGGCCGCCCTGGGGCGGAACCGAAGCCACCGTGCCTTCCATGATTTTCAGCAGAGCCTGCTGCACGCCCTCGCCCGACACGTCACGGGTGATGGACGGGTTGTCGGACTTGCGGCTGATCTTGTCGACCTCGTCAATGTAGACGATGCCGCGCTGGGCCCGCTCCACATTGTAGTCGGCCGCCTGAAGCAGCTTCAGGATGATGTTCTCCACGTCCTCGCCCACGTAACCGGCTTCGGTCAGCGTGGTGGCGTCGGCCATGGTGAAGGGAACATCCAGAATGCGGGCCAGGGTCTGGGCCAGCAGGGTCTTGCCGCAACCGGTCGGGCCGATGAGCAGGATGTTGCTCTTGGCGATCTCGATGTCGGCGCCCTTGCCGCCATGGGACAGGCGCTTGTAATGGTTATGGACGGCGACCGACAACACGCGTTTGGCGTGCTGCTGGCCGATCACATAGTCATCGAGAACGGCGCAGATGTCACGGGGCGTAGGCACGCCATCCCGCGAGCGAACCAAGTGGGTCTTGTGTTCCTCGCGGATGATGTCCATGCACAGCTCGACGCATTCATCGCAGATGAAGACGGTCGGCCCGGCGATCAGCTTGCGGACCTCGTGCTGGCTCTTTCCGCAGAAGGAGCAGTACAGAGTGTTCTTCGAATCGCCGCTTGTGGACTTGGTCATCGGTTCTCCATAAGGTAGAGCGGCCGCTGCTGAGTCATGTTAGACCCTCTAACCGCTGCCATACAATGGCAAAACTCTCGGTCAGGGCGGTAAAATCCGCAATCAAAGGGACCATCCATCATCCTTCCGGGGTATTTTCCTTGAAAAAGTTCCGGATGGTCCGTTTTCGCCCTGATCAGGCTTCACTCTTCTTGTCGTCGTCCGGAAGCGGACGGCTAGTCACCACTTCGTCGATCAGGCCGAACGTCTTGGCCTCTTCGGCGGTCATGAAATTGTCGCGCTCCATGGACCGCTCGATCACCTCGAGGGGCTGGCCGGTATGCTCGACATAGATGTTGTTCAGACGGGCGCGCATCGCCAGGATCTCGCGGGCCTGGATTTCGATGTCGGTGGCCTGCCCCTGGGCGCCGCCCGAGGGCTGATGGATCATCACGCGGGCGTTGGGCAAAGCGAAACGCTTGCCCTTGGCGCCGGCGGTCAGCAGCAGCGAGCCCATGGACGCCGCCTGGCCGATACACACCGTCGAAACGTCGGGACGGATGTACTGCATGGTGTCGTAGATAGCCATGCCCGACGTCACCACGCCGCCCGGCGAGTTGATATAGAAGGCGATGTCCTTGCTCGGGTTTTCCGATTCCAGGAACAACAGCTGGGCGCAAATCAGGCTGGCGCCGTAATCTTCGACCTGACCGGTCAGGAAGATGATGCGCTCCTTCAGCAGGCGGGAATAAATGTCATAGGCGCGCTCGCCCCGGTTGGTCTGCTCGACCACCATAGGCACCAGGGTGTTCATGTAGAGATCGATGGGATCGCGGTCTTTCATCATAAATCCTTGTGCCCGGTTCGTTCACAACATGCTCCCAGGGACGAACCGTCTGGCGAAACGTCCCGGGTTGCGCTGCCCTTGCCTCTCTATTTAAGGGAGACGGAGGCGGTTGGAAACCCGTCTTAACAAAAATGTGTCAAAAAGAAGAGCGGGCCCCCCGACGGGGACCCGCTCCTTGTGTCTTTCGGCGGCGACGGGGACTGGCCCCGCACCAGCCCGGCTTATTCCTCGGAAGCGGCCTTTTCGGCCTTCTTCTTCGGAGCGGCCTTCTTCTTCGGCTTGGCTTCGCCAGCCTCCGGAGTGGCGTCCGGGTCCTTGCGCAGCTCGTCCAGGCCGACCTTCTTCTCCTCGACCTTGGCCAGTTCGAGGATGTAGTCGATGACCTTCTCTTCGAAGATCGGAGCGCGCAGGCTGTTCAGGGCGTCGGCGTTCTTCTGATAGTACTGGAACACCAGATGTTCCTGGCCGGGGAAGCGGCGGGCCTCGTTCAGAACGGCGCGGTTCAGATCCTCCTGGGTGATCTGGACGTTGTTCTTCTGGCCGATCTCGGAGAGCAGCAGGCCCAGACGGACGCGGCGCTCGGAGATGGTGCGGTACTCGCCCTTCAGCTCGTCGTCGGACTTGTCCTTGTCGGACTCGTCCAGACGGCCGGCGGCCTTGTCCTTTTCCAGCTGCTGCCAGATGGCGTCGAATTCGACATCGACCATGCCCTGGGGCACGACGAAGGAATGGTTCTCGGCCAGCAGGTCCAGCAGGGCGCGCTTCAGGTGGGCGCGCGACATGGTGGCGTAGTCGCGGCCGATCTCTTCGCTCAGCGCCGACTTCAGGGCGTCGAGGGTGTCGAGACCGACGCTCTTGGCCAGTTCGTCGTCGACCGTGGCGGCGACGGGCTTGCGGACTTCGTTGACCTTGACTTCGAACTCGACGTCCTTGCCGGCCAGATGCTCGGCCTGATAGTCGGCGGGGAAGGTCACCTTGACCAGCTTCTCGTCACCGGCCTTGGCGCCGACCAGCTGGTCCTCGAAGCCGGGGATGAAGGTGTTGGAGCCCAGCTTCAGGCTGTAGCCCTCGGCCTTGCCGCCCTCGAAGGGAGTGCCGTCCAGCTTACCCAGGAAGTCGATGACGACGACTTCGCCCGACTTAGCGGTATGCTTGGCCGGAGCGGGCTCCGAGGTCTCGCGGCGCGAGGCCAGATTGTTCAGGGCTTCGTCCAACTCGGCCGGATCGATGTCGGCCACCAGCTTGGTCAGCTTCAGCGACGACAGATCCATGACGGAGATTTCCGGCAGCACTTCGACGGCCACCGAGAATTCCAGGTCGCCGCCCTGCTCGAACTTGGTGATCTCGATCTTCGGCTGCATCGCCGGGCGCAGGTTGTCGCCTTCGATGGCCTTGCCGGCGCCTTCGTTGACGGCGCCTTCGAGCACTTCGCCCATCACCGAGTTACCGTACTTCTGGCGCAGAATGCTCATCGGCACCTTGCCCGGACGGAAACCGGGAACCTTGACGGTCTGGCCGACCTCGGTCAGGCGGGCGACCACCTTCTCGTCGAGCTGGCCGGCGGAAATGACGACCTTGAACTCGTGCTTCAAGCCGTCAGCGTTGATCTTGGTTACCTGCATGGAATTCTCTGCCAATCGAAATCATTTAACATCGGGCGGGGAGCGTAAGCCCTTCGGACCGGCGCAAAAGAAAGCGCGAAACGGTCCGAAAGAGCCCGGCAGTGGTGCGGGCGAAGGGACTTGAACCCCCATGGCTTACGCCGCTGGAACCTAAATCCAGTGTGTCTACCAATTCCACCACGCCCGCCGAGACCATCGGAAAAAGCCCGATTACACGCGCCGGCGCCCCGGCCGCCCGGCCGGAGCCGAGTTCTATAGCACAGTCGTTTGACAGGAAACAGGACAAATCCGCCACACCCGCCGGGACAACCTGCGCGGAACCACCCTGGGGTTGTAGCGCAGCTAATTTTTGCAAAATTGCAGGTAGCTCTTGCGCTCGCGCTCGGTTATAGACAATTTAACATATGGGGCTGAAAAAACCTTAATATGGGCATAGATGCCGGGGGTATTCATGAGCGTAGACTTGGACCGCAATGGCAGACTTGCGTTTCTTCTTATAGACGACCGCGTCCGCAGCGACCTTCGTGAATTCCGCCCTCTATTAAGCCAGAACATTGATCGAATTCTCGATTCTTTCTACTCTCACGTCAAAGCCAATCCCGTGGCCTCCCAACTCTTTGGCCCCGGCACCGGCAACTCGATAGACCGCGCCCGCAGCCTGCAAAAGCAGCACTGGCTGGACAACGTCTTCACCGGCGATTTCGGCGAAGCCTATTTCGAGCAGATCGTCAAGATCGGCAAGGCCCACGAACGCGTCGGCCTGGAACCCCGCTGGTACATGGCGGCTTACGCCTTCACCCTGAACAAGCTGGTGGAACTGACCCTGGCCACCTATCGCAAGAAGCCCCAGCGGGCCACCGAAATCATTCAGGCCATCAACAAGGCCGTCTTCCTGGACATGGACCTCGCCATCTCGGTCTATGACGAAGCCGTGAAGCGCACCCAGACCTCGGCCCTGCTGAACGCCCATGCCGACACGTTCGAAAAAGACGTCAACAGCGTCTTGAACGTGGTTTCCGCCGCCGCCCGCGAATTGCAGAACACGGCCAACACCATGGCCGCCACCGCCGACGAAACCCTGCGCCAGTCGTCCGCCGTCGCCGGCGCCGCCGAGCAAGCGTCGCAGAACGTCCAGACCGTGGCCGCCGCCACCGAGGAACTGACCGCTTCGATCCAGGAGATCAGCCGTCAGGTCGTCCAGTCCACCCAGATCTGCTCCGACGCCGTGCATGAGGCCGAGCGCACCAACACCATGGTGCAGGGATTGGCCGAAGCCGCCGGCAAGATCGGCGAGGTGGTCAAGCTGATCAACAACATCGCCAGCCAGACCAACCTGCTGGCCCTGAACGCCACCATCGAGGCGGCCCGCGCCGGCGAGGCCGGCAAGGGCTTCGCCGTGGTCGCCGGCGAGGTCAAAAACCTGGCCAACCAGACGGCCAAGGCCACCGACGAAATCTCGGCCCAGATCACCGCCGTGCAGACCGCCACCCAAAACGCCGTCGGCGCCATCGGCGGGATCGGCAAGACCATCGGCACCATCAGCGAGATCGCCTCGGCCATCGCCGCCGCAATCGAGGAACAGGGCGCGGCCACCCAGGAAATCGCCCGCAACGTTCAGGCTGCCGCCCAAGGCACCGGCAACGTCACCACGACCATCGGCCAAGTGACCCAGGCTTCGGGGCAAACCGGCGCCGCCGCCCGGCAGGTGCTGGACGCCTCCGACGATCTGACCCAGCAATCCGGGCAGCTCTCCACCCAGGTAAGCCATTTTCTGGAAATCATCCGGGGAGCCGCCTGATCATGACGACGGCCCCCGCCGCGGCGGGGGCCGTTCATTGGGCGAATGCGCTCAAACCGCCCGGCGCAGCAGCGGGCTTTCTGCCTCGAAGCACAGTTTGAGATCGGGACAATCGGCGCAATTGGGCGACTTGCACAGACGCAAGCCTTCGGATTCGCACATCAGGCGATAAAAAAACTTTTTCCAGCGCATGTTCTTGCTGTTCAACGCATACAGGCTGGGGAAATGACGCTGGAACAGGCCGTTCAAATCGCCTCGTTCGTGGTAGCCCAAATCTTCCCACAAATGATTATTGGCTTGGGCCCGTCGCGCCACGATGGCCGCCAGCCATTCTTCCTCAGGCGCGACATTGGCCCGGTGCTGCAGCAGAAGCGTGCGGAAATCCTCTTCCTCGATGGCGTCTTCGGCGGTCTTGGCCAGATTATCGAGATTGATCTGGTAATTGGGGAAATAGGCAGCCATCAAAAGCCGCAGGACCGAGGGCAGCAATCCCAGGTAATCCCTCAGCGATTCCTGATGCTGGGCAAGCGCGGCGGCGACCGTGCAGGCGAACAGATGGCGGTCGAACAGGTCTCCCCGTCCGCCACTGGCCATCAGCCGCCGATAGATCGCCGCCCGCTCGTCGTGCATGATCAGGCCGCCGACACTTCGGCCGAGGCGTGGGTCTGACAGCCCTTGCCGCACACCCGCGAACAGGCCTTGCAGCCCGTGCAGTTCTCGGCGTTGGCCACGGTCATGACCTTTTTCTCGATCTCTTCGTCGGAATCCAGATCGACGATATCGCCGTCCTCGGTCACGCCTTTCAGGTCCAGAACGTCGAAGCCGCAAACCTTGTAGCAACGGCCGCAGCCGATGCATTCTTCCTCGTCGATCGACTGAATGAAGACGGGGGTCCAGGGCTTGCCGCCGCGGGTCAGTGCTTGATAGGCCATCCTATTCTCTCCTAGGTCTGCTCAAGGGATTTCAGGCGCGCTCGCGCCTCGGTCAGTTTTGCGTAGGCATCCCGCGCAGCCGCGGCCACCTCCATGATGCGCTCGCAGCCGATGGGCAGTTCCTCCGACAAATCGTGAAGGTCCATCTTGGCCTGAGTCGCTTGGGCCGAAAGTTTTTTAACCTCGGCCTTCAGGGCGTCCGCGTCGCTCATTATGCGTTCGCCACTTCCGGATATTTCTCGATCCAGCCGACGGCATCCTCCACCAGCTTGGCGCCGTCCTCGGCCAGCTTGGCGAAGGACAGGAAGCCGAACCGATGCACGTCGCGCAGATGCTTGTTGATGACGATCAGCCGGCCGGCGGTGACCACCATGCGGCCGAAGCCTTCGTGCGACATCTTCATGATCGGCGACGACATGACGCCGGTCCGCTTCTCCACTTCCAGACCGATGGCGCCATAGAAGACTTCCAGCCGGGACAGCAGATCGGGATCGGGATCGCCGACGATGGGAATCAGCTTACGCTTTTCCTTGTCGACAATGTACTCGGCCAGCAATTCGGTGTCGGGCTTGCCTTCCCAGACGCCGAAGCGGTCCTGGGCGCGCACCAGCTTCGCCAGCGTCTGAACGAACGGGGTCCGCAGAGCCTCTTCGTCCGACAGAGGGGTGGTAGGGGGCAGGGCGTTCATGCTTCCTCCTCGTCCAGGAAATCCATCTTCTTGCTGTCGTCTTGCAGAACTTTGCGCAGCCATGGCGGCGGGCTGCCCTTCAGCATGCCCTGCACGCGCGAGATCACCTCGGGAATGGCCTCGGGCGCCGGCAATTTGATGGGATGCACCTTGTTGCCCACCACGCGGGCCGCAGCCGGACCGCCGATGGCCAGACAAAACAGCAAGGAGCAGCCCAGCAAGCCGTCGACTTTGGCCTTCAGGCGGTCGGTTTCGGTGTCGTGATCGCCGTCCTCGGAGCTGACGTTGTCGAATTGCAAAGCTTCGACGAAGCGCGAATCGTCCGAGCCGACGTCATAGATCGCCAGCTGGCGGGCGCCGCCGAAATGGGAATCGACCGTTTTCAGGTCGGTCGTGGCGAAGGCAACCTTCATATGTCCTCCTGCAATCTCGTCCGCGTCTTGCGCGTTGCCGTCAATGAGTCGTAGCCGTCGCATGGGCATCCTCACTTTCGGGAATCGTCCAATCGTCGGGCGCGGCCTCGTGTGAATGCTCGATCAGCAGGTTGCCGACCTCAAAAATCAAATCGCGGGTGCCGCGATAGCCCACCGTGCGGCGATGGGCTGCCCCCAGCCGGTCGAACATGGGGAAGCCGACGCGGAACAACGGAACACCCAGCCGTTCCGCCGACATACGGCCATGGCTGTGGGTCATCAGCAGCCGGGCGTGCGCCGCGGCGGCGGCGCGCTCCAGATCGTCCATGTCGCCGACGACCACCTGTTCGACGGGAATCTTTTCCAGAATCGGACTTTCCATGCTGGTGACGGCGGCAACCACCTTGGCTCCCATCTCCGTCAGCCACGACGTCATGGCGAACAGCAGATCCGGTTCGGCGGCCACCGCGACCGGCGTGTTCCCGAAATAGAAGTGGCCGTCCAGCATGGCGTCCAGCAGCTGGCTGCGCTGACGGCGGATTCTGGCGGGAGCCGAGCGTCCCGACAGGCGCTGCAGCAAACCGATGAACTGATCGACGGCGTTCAGCCCCGTCAGGCGCTCCAGCACCTCGAACGGCACGTTGGCCTTGGCTTCGAGGGCGGCGGCGGCATGGCCCATCTGTCGGCCGATGGCGATGGTGAACTCCGACCGCCCCATGGCGCGAATGTCCTCGACGGTGGTGCCGCCGTAAGTGGTGCCCATATATTGGTCCGGCACATGGCCGTCCAGCGATCCGGCCAAGTCCGGCAGGACGATGGGGGTCAACCCGAAGGACTCGACCAGATCGCGGATTTCTTCAATGTCGCCGGGGGTCAGATGGCTGCCGGCCAGGATGTTGATCTGCCCTTCAGTCGCTCCCAGGGACGGCTGAACGATTTGCTCCACCATGGCGGTAACCGCCTTGCCCCAGCCCATCTCCAGGGCGGCGGCGAAGTCGGGGGTGGGAACATAGACGATCTCGACACCAGCCAATTCGGGATGTCGCTGGCGGATCAGCTTGAGATCGCCCTTCAGGTCTTCGCCCCGCGTCTCGGTCAGGCCGGTGGTGCAAACGCCGATGACCTTGCAGTTGGTGCGCTTGTAGATGTTCAGACAGGCTTGTTCCAGATTCTCCACCCCGCCCAGAATAGTGGTGATCTCGTTCATCGCCGTGGTCTGGAAAGGAATGGCCTCGCGGAAATGGCGGACCAGCAGCACGAGACCGAAAGCGGTGCAGCCCTGGCTGCCGTGCAGCAGCGGCATGCAGCCTTCGATGCCCATGAAGGCCATGGCGCCGCCCAAAGGCTGGCTCATCTTCAAAGGATTGATCGACAGGCTTTTGCGGGGATGGATCACCTCGGCCATGATCACGCCTCCTTCTTCTGGGGGGCCGGAGCGCAGATGGCGTCCCACGGGGCCGGCGTGCGCACCTGATCCCAGATGGGATTGAACAGCGCCTTGTCGATTTCCGAGATCAGGGCGACCATGCCCTCATAGCCGGCATAGGCGTGATGGCGCTCCTGGTTCATGTCCAGCCAGGGCATCTTGGCCTTCAGAGCGATGAACTGGGTGCGGCCGCCCGACAGCATCATGTCGGCTTCCCGCTCTTTCAGCATGCGGTACATCTCGCGGGGGGGGATGGCGTCGAACAGCTTGCCGTCGTCGCCCATCAGATCCTTGGCCCGCTCCTTGTCGTTGTCGGTGGATTTGCGCACCGACGAGCCGATGACCTTCACCCCCACGTCCTGCAAGGCCGAGATGACCGACCAGCTTTTATGCCCGCCGGTATAAAGCAGCACCCGCTTGCCCTCCAGCCGCTCCTTGTAGGGGGCCAAGCGGGCATAACAGCGGGTTTCCTCGGACTGGATCAACGCTTCGGTGCGGCCGATCAGTTCGGCGTCGGCCCCCTGCTCCACCAGCATGCGGGCAATGGTGCGCAAAGCCGTGGAGGTGTCGGTGATGCCGTAGAACGATCCCTCGAAATAGGGCACGCCCCAGCGTTCCTGTAGCTTGCGGGCGACGTTGATCAGCGCCTGGCTGCACACCATCATCGACAATTTGGCGCGATGGGCCACCGTGACGTCGTGATAGCGGGCGTCGCCGGTGATGCGGCCCAGCACGCGGATGCCCAGCGTCTTCAGCAAAGGCTCCACCTGCCACAATTCGCCGGCGATATTGTAGTCGCCCAGAATATTGATGTCGTAGGGCGTGGTCTCGGCGGGCTCCTCCGTGCCGATGACGTAATCCAGCAGCGCCTCGCCGCCCAGCTTGTTGCCCAGATTCTTCGAACCGACGAAACCGGGGGCGTTGACCGGAATCACCGGCTTGCCCAGCTTTTCCGTCGCCACCTCGCAGACCTTGACGATATCGTCGCCGATCATGGCCGGCACGCAGGTCTGATAAACGAACACCGCCGGCGGATCGAAGCGGGCGATGGCCTCCTTGATGGCCTTGTAGAGTTTCTTTTCGCCGCCGTACACCACGTCGAGGTCACTCATGTCGGTGGTGACGCCGGTACGGAACGCCTGCGAACCCGAGGACTTGGCATGGCGGTTGTCCCAGCCGTTGCCCTCGCAGGCGATGGGACCGTGAACGATGTGGATGCAGTCGGTAATCGGCTGAAGGGCGATCTTGGCGCCGTCGAAGGCGCAACCGCCCGCCGCCGCCCCAGGTGTCAGGGGCTTCGAGCAGCCAGCCTTGCGCTGCTTGTCCGTCTTCCCCTGGTTGGTGGAACAACCGGGCTCGTTGAAGACATCTTCGACCTTGCGCTTGAGCATGGCGACCCTCCGACGGCGATCCGTGGAAAGGTCAATGCAAAGCTCAGGCCAAGCGACAAAATGGTACGAATCCTCATCTTCCGGAATCCGTCATCGCCAATAAAGCGCCGACAAACCGCCGTTTGTCGCGTCGTTTGTCGGACATACGACAAGGGATAAAGGCGTCCGCAAACTGTCACGAAAGCATGGGAAGCAAATCCATTAAGCTGCCCGACACCGGATTTTGTCCCTGCGGAGAGTGCGATGACCCCCGACGATTTTCCTCCCGACACCCGTCTTGCCAAGCGCATCCGCGATGATCGCAGCGACGATTTCGACGAAGAGTTCGAGATGGAGTTGAACGACGACGGCGACGCCCGCATGGCTGCGCTGCTCGGCGACCTGTCCGAGGACGGGATACCGGAAGAAACCTTGGCCCGGCACCGTTATTTCAAGGAGCTGTTCCGCCTGCAAAGCGAACTGGTCAAGCTGCAGGACTGGGTAGTTCACCAAAAGCTGAAGGTGGTGGTGCTGTTCGAAGGCCGCGACGCCGCCGGCAAGGGCGGCGTCATCAAACGCATCACCCAGCGCCTCAACCCCCGCGTCTGCCGCGTCGCCGCCCTGCCCGCCCCCAACGAGCGGGAACGGACGCAATGGTACTTTCAGCGTTACGCCACCCACCTGCCCGCCGCCGGTGAAATGGTGCTGTTCGACCGCAGCTGGTACAACCGCGCCGGCGTCGAACGGGTGATGGGCTTCTGTTCCGACGATGAAGTCGAAGAGTTCTTCCGTTCGGTCCCGGAATTTGAACGCATGCTGGTCCGTTCCGGCATCATCTTGCTGAAATACTGGTTCTCGATCACCGACGACGAACAGCATTTCCGCTTCCAGATGCGCATCGACGACCCCATCAAGCAGTGGAAGCTGTCGCCTATGGACCTGGAATCCCGCCGCCGCTGGGAACAGTATACCATCGCCAAGGAAGCCATGCTGGAACGCACCCACATCCCCGAAGCTCCCTGGTGGGTGGTCGAGGCGGTGGACAAGAAACGCGCCCGCCTGAACTGCATCTCGCACCTGTTGAGCCAGATCGAATACGGCGAAGTCGAACATCCCGCCATCGTCCTGCCCGAACGTGTGCGCAATCCCGACTATATCCGCCACCCGGTGCCGGACGAAATGAAGGTGCCAAGCTTATATTAGAGATAGTTCTTCAAGGACGGCGGAGCATTCATAGGCTCCGCCACACCCGCCAAGGCCGAGGGGCTTGGATTGTCGGGAAAAACTCAGCAGGCTACAGAGTCCATTCGCGATCCCTCCTTAAACGAAAACGACCGGAGGGTTGTCCCTCCGGCCGTTTCGTTAGGACCGAACTGAACCGCTGATTAGCGAACCAGATCGTAGGAGATGCCGCTTTCGCGGGTATCGTCGTCCAGCTTGTCCAGGATCTTGTCCAGGATGGTGACCAGAACCCGGAGGCCGCCCTGATACCCGAAGGTCGGGAAGCGATGGTGGTGGTGACGGTCGAAGATCGGGAAGGTCAGGCGGATCAGGGGGATGCCCAGATCCTTTTCCAGATACTTGCCGTAGGAGCTGCCGATCAGGAACTCGGAAGGCTCGGTGGCCAGCAGCGAGCGCATGTGCCACAGATCCTTGCCGGCCCAGACCTGGCCCTTGGCGCCATAGGGATTGCCCTTCAGAAGTTCATTCATCTGGCCAACCCACTCCTTGTTGCCGTTGGTGGCCAGGCAATGGATCGGTTCCATGCCCAGCTCCATGGCGAAGCGGGCCATGCCGTAGACGAAGTCCGGATCACCGAAAATCGACACGGTCTTGCCGTGCAGCCAAGCGGAGCTGTCGGCCATGGCGTCGACCAGACGGCCGCGCTCACGCTCCAGAGTGGCGGGGACCGGCTTGCCGGTGATCTCGCTGATCTTCATCAGCAGATCATCGGTGGCGGCCACGCCCATCGGATAGTGGAACGAGGCGACTTCCTGCCCCTTGTCGGCGACATATTCCAGGGTCTTGGTCGAGCAGTACTGCTGCAGGCTGATGGTCGCCTTGGCATGCACCGCAGCGGCCACGTCGTCCAGCTTCGTACCGCCGTCGAACATGCGATAGGTGCCGTCGGTGGGGGTGTCGAAGAAGTCCGAGCTGTCGGCCAGAATGGTGAATTCCACGCCGAATTCACCCAGGATGCGCTTCAGTTCGCGGTTGTTGCCAACCACATAACCGTCGAAGCCGGGGATGATGTTGATCTTGGCGGTCGGCTTGCGCTCGACGGTCTGGTCCCAGAAGCAGGAGAGAACGCCCTTGACCATCAAGTCGTAGCCGACCACATGGCTGCCTACGAAGGACGGGGTGTGCGCGTAGGCCACCGGGAAGTCCTCGGGGATGCTGCCCTTTTCGCGGGCCTTGGCGATGAAGGCCTGCAAATCGTCGCCGATGACTTCGGCGATGCAGGTGGTGCTGACGGCGATCAGCTTGGGCTTATAGACTTGATAAGCGTTCTGCAGGCCGTCGATCATGTTCTGCAGGCCGCCGAACACCGCCGCGTCCTCGGTCATCGAGGTGGAAACCGCCGGGCACGGCTCCTTGAAATGGCGGGTCAGGTGCGAGCGGAAATAGGCCGTGCAGCCCTGCGACCCATGGTTGAACGGCAGGGTGTGTTCGAAGCCGGCGGCCGCGAAAACGGCACCCAGCGGCTGGCAAGCCTTGGCGGGATTAACGGTCAGAGCTTCGCGGGCGAAGTTCTTTTCGCGGTATTCCCAGGTGTTGATGTGAGCGGCCTGGGCAGCCACGGCGTCTTCAGCGTGGCAGCCTTCGAACTGCTTCTTGTCTTCGAAGAGCTTCTGATACTCCGGCTCGTTAAACAGCTTGGAGTGATCAAGGATCTTTTCTGCGCTCTGCGGCATGATTCATCACTCCTATTTAAGCGGCTTTCCACGGAGCCTTGGTCAGGCCCCAAACCGGATTATTGACAGCCAGGTCCATGTCACGGGTGAAGATGGCGAAGCCGTCGTAGCCATGGTACGGACCCGAATAGTCCCAGGAGTGCAACTGGCGGAAAGGCACGCCCATCTTCTGGGTGCCGTACTTTTCCTTGATGCCCGAACCGACCAGGTCGGGGCGCAGTTTCTCGATGAACTTCTCCAGTTCGAATTCCGAGACGTCGTCGTACACCAGCGTGCCATCCTTAATGTAGTGGGTGGTGCGCTGATAGTCGTCGTTATGGGCGAATTCGTAACCGGTGCCGATCACCTCGATGCCCAGATCGCCATAGGCGTCCGAGACGTGACGGGGGCGCAAGCCGCCGACATAGAGCATGATCCGCTTGCCTTCCAGGCGCGGACGGTACTTGGCGATGATGGCGTCCACCAGCGGCTGGTACTTGGCGATGACGCGCTCGGCGCCTTCCTTGATCTTGTCGTCGAAGTGCGAGGCGATGGCGCGCAGCGACTTGGCGATCTGGCTGGGACCGAAGAAGTTGTATTCCGTCCACGGAATCCCGTACTTCTCTTCCATGTGGCGGCAAATGTAGTTCATCGAGCGATAGCAGTGGATCAGGTTCAGCTTGGCCTTGGAGCCGCGCTCCATTTCCGCCACGCTGGCGTCGCCCGACCACTGGGCGATGACCCGCAGGCCCATCTCTTCCAGCAGAATGCGGCTGGCCCAAGCATCGCCGCCGATGTTGTAGTCGCCGACGATGACCACGTCATAGGGGGTGCCGTCGAATTCCTTGCCGGCCGCCTTGTCGACGACGTAATCGCGCATGACGTCATTGGCGATGTGGTGACCCAGCGACTGGGACACGCCACGGAAGCCTTCGCAACGCACCGGAGCGATGATCTTGCCGATTTCCTTGGCCTTCTTTTTCGAGACGGCTTCGATATCGTCGCCGATCAGGCCGATCGGGCATTCGGACATCACCGAGATGCCCTTGTTCAGCGGGAAGACGCTTTCGATCTCGTCGATCATCTTCTCAAGCTTCTTGTCGCCGCCGAAGACGATGTCCTTTTCCTGGAAGTCCGAGGTGATCTGCATGGTCACCCAGGAATCCACGCCCATGGTGCCGTTCACGTAGTTACGGCGCTGGGCCCAGGAATAATGGCCGCAGCCGACGGGACCGTGGCTGATGTGAACCATGTCCTTCACCGGGCCCCAGACCACGCCCTTGGCGCCGGCATAGGCGCAGCCACGGACGGTCATCACGCCGGGAATGGACTTGATGTTGGATTTCACGCCGCAGTCAGCCTTGCCTTCCTCATACACGTTGAGGTGCTTGGCGCGCTTCTTGGCGGTCTTTTCCGGGTACTCCTTGAGCACCTCTTCGATAAGAGCCTTACGCTCTTCTTTGACATCCAGACTCATGTCTTTCTCCTATGTCAATTTTCAGCGCCCGCCAGAAACAAGCCTGGCATCGGGCGGAAGGCGAGGGGCGCCGGCCGAGGGAACCGGCGCCCGATCGTCTTTAGGCGTTGGCGGCCTTGCCGACGATGCTCTCGTCTTCCTTTTCCATGATGCCGAAGTCCATCAGCAGCTCTTCCAGCTCTTCCATGGTGATCGGGGTCGGGATGTTGCCCTTGCCCTTGTTTTCATGGATCTTCTTGGCCAGCTGACGGTATTCGTTGGCCTGAGCCGAGTCAGGAGCATATTCGATGGTGGTCATGCGGCGCAGTTCGGCGTGCTGCACGATGTTGTTGCGCGGCACGAAGTGGATCAGCTTGCAGCCCAGCTTCTCGCAAAGGGCTTCGGCCAGTTCCAGTTCCTTGTCGGTCTGACGGCTGTTGCAGATCAGGCCGCCGAGGCGCACGCCGCCGGTGGAGGCATACTTCAGAATGCCTTTGGCGATGTTGTTGGCGGCATACAGAGCCATCATTTCGCCGGACATGACGATGTAGATTTCCTGGGCCTTGTTTTCGCGGATGGGCATGGCGAAACCGCCGCACACCACGTCACCCAGCACGTCGTAGGAGACGTAGTCCACGCCTTCGTAGGCGCCGTTTTCTTCCAGGAAGTTGATCGAGGTGATCACGCCGCGGCCGGCGCAGCCGACGCCCGGCTCCGGGCCGCCCGACTCGACGCACTTGATGCCGCCGAAGCCGAACTTCAGGACGTCTTCCAGCTCCAGGTCCTCGACCGAACCGGCCTCGGCGGCCAGGTGCAGCACGGTGTCCTGGGCCTTGGCGTGCAGGATCAGGCGGGTGGAGTCGGCCTTGGGATCACAGCCGACGATCAGGATCTTCTGCCCCATTTCGGCCAGGGCGGCCAGGGTGTTCTGCGACGTGGTGGATTTACCGATACCACCCTTGCCATAGAAAGCGATCTGACGAAGTGCGCTCATGGATGATGCTCCTCTATGCTCCGGTTTGAAACTCTTCAGCGGGGCATAGCCACCGCGTCGAGATTGGTGATTGCAACCACCGTGCCAAACGCGAAAGAGGCTTTCAGCATCACCAAAACCCGTTGTTTTCCCTTGTCTTCAGAAGAGTTCCCCACCTTTTTCCGGCTCTGTACGCCCCTGTACTGAATCCGACAAACCCCGACAACAATGTCCGAAGCGGCACAGCCCGGCGATTGCGGACATTTCCGTGCGATCCCAGCAAAGCCGCCGCTTCTTCCGTACGAAATTTAAGGGCATAGTTATTGCATTCTTCGGCGAAGGCATCCTTGAGGGGGATCGGCATGAACGATGCGGCGAAACTGACGCCGAACGCACGCGACCGGGGACACAGCACCAATCTGGTGGGCGTGCCGACGGGCCTGCTGGCCAGCGCCGCATATAATGACTATCCCGTGCCGCTGCATATCGCCGGCGCGCGCGAAATGTACCGTTCCCTGTTCGAGATGCTGGAGCAGTCGGAAAGCGTGGCCGAGGCCGCCGAGGTTTTTCAGGATTACATGGGCGTGGTGTTCGGCCTCGATCAGGAACAGATGGAAACGGGGGCGAAATGCGACGTGCCCAAGGAGCGCCGGCGTTTCCGTTCCTCTTACATGCGCCTGCTGCGCGGCTGGGGCTTCGATTCCAACAGCGCCGAGGGCGCGGTTCTGAAAGGTTGGGTGGAAAGCCGGTTCGGCCTGTTCCCCACCTTTCATAAAATGGGCATCGACCGTATTTCCGGCACCGGCTGGGTGACTTACGTGGAAGAGAAAATGTCCAGCCGCTTCCACAACAATTCGATCCACACCCAATTGGACCTGTTGTATGAATTCTGCCAGTGGTCGATGAGCCGCACCTTTTCCAGGGGCCGAAAGCATCTGACCCTGTACCGTGGCGTCAACGATTTCGCCGAGCATCAGCTGGTCGAAAAAATCGACAAGCGCACCTTCGTGATCCGCATCAACAATCTGGTGTCGTTCACCGACGACCGCGAAGTGGCCGACCAGTTCGGCGACTACATCCTGGAGGCCCATGTGCCGACCACGAAGATTTTGTTTTTCAACCGCCTGATTCCCCAGGCTCCCCTGAAGGGGGAGTCGGAATACATGGTGATCGGCGGCGACTACGCCGTCGCCGCGTCCTATATCTGATGGTGTCCCGATGGAGCAGATCAGTCTTGAAGAACGCGCCCTGGGAGCCTATTTCGGCCTCGCCATCGGCGACGCCCTGGGAGCCACTGTCGAATTCCTGACAAAGTCGGAAATCGCCGCCAAATACGGTACCCACTGCCGCATGATCGGCGGCGGCTGGCTGAAGCTGAAACCCGGCCAGGTGACCGACGACACCCAGATGTCCCTGTACCTGGGGCGCGCCCTGCTCGCTTCCGATGGCTGGGATCTGAAGGCCGCCTGCGACGAACTGGCCGAATGGCTGAAAAGCAAGCCCATCGACGTGGGCAACACCTGCCGGCGAGGCATCCGCCGCTATATGACCGACGGCAGCCTGTCGACGCCATTCCACGACGGCGACGCCGGCAACGGCGCCGCCATGCGCAATCTGCCGGTGGCTCTGGCTTCCTTCGGCAACCCGGCGGAATACGAACGCTGGACCATCGAACAGGCCCACATCACCCACAATCACCCGCTGTCCGACGACGCCACCTTGTCCCTGGGCCGCATGGTTCAGGTGCTGCTGAGCGGCGGCGGCATCAAGGCCGTGCGCGACGAGGCCAACGACCTGATCGCCAAGCACAAGGCGTTCAAGTTCGACCCTTATCGCGGCAATTCCTCGGCCTATGTCGTCGACACCGTTCAGACGGTTCTGCACCATTATTTCCGGACCGACAGCTTCCGCTCCTGCCTGATCGACGTGGTCAATCAGGGCGGCGACGCCGACACCACCGGCGCCATCGCCGGCATGCTGGCGGGCGCCACTTACGGCCTGAAGGCCATTCCCGGCGGCTGGCTGCAAAAGCTGGACCCTGCTGTCAAAATCGAACTGCACAAGCAGGTCGACGGCCTGCTGGCCATCGCCCGCAAAGGAGCTGCCGCGCCATGACCCGTGTTTTGTTTTATGAAAAGCCTGGGTGCCGCAACAATACCCGGCAAAAGGAACTGCTGCTGGCGTCCGGCCACGACGTCGTCGCCAAAAGCCTGTTGACGGAGCCCTGGACCGCCGAAAGCTTGCGGCCCTTCTTCGGCGACAAACCCGTGGCCGAATGGTTCAACCGCGCCTCGCCGAAGGTGAAGGAAGGCATCGTGGTGCCCGAAACGTTCGACGAAGCTTCGGCCATCCAGGCTATGCTGGCCGAACCGTTGCTGATCCGCCGCCCCCTGATGGAAGCCGATGGACGCAAAGCCGTCGGCTTCGACGCCGGCGCGGTGGACGCCTGGATCGGCCTGTCCGCCGACGGCAAACCCGTGCGCGAGACCTGCCCCCGCATCGACGGCGGCGCCTGCGACGACGGACATTCCCACTGATGCCCTAAAGTATTAGCACCCCCTACTGAAAGCCCCTAGTTGCAGTGCAACAATCCTGTTGCTACTGTGTTGGCAGGAGGCGGAACTCGCAGGGACGATGGCCGGGGACCGAACAAAACCCCGTTCCGTTACAGTACGGCGAAAACAGCCGTGCCCATGCAGATTCCCGTTGAAAGAAAGTGGTTTTTACCGCTTAAGCTGCCTGCACGCGACCGAATGTTGCGACGCAAAAACACAACTGGGGGATGACATGGTCATCATCGAGAACAAGACCTTCGACGAGATTTCCATCGGCCAATCGGCCAAGTTGGAACGAACCTTGACCAAAGACGATATCACCCTGTTCGGCGTGATGTCCGGTGATGCCAACCCCAATCACTTCCAGTCCGCCGAAGACGGCGCCCGCCAGCACCGCGTGGTCGGTCACGGCATGTGGGGCGCCTCGCTGATCTCGGCCCTGCTGGGCAACGAGCTTCCCGGCGCCGGCACCGTCTACAAGTCGCAAAGCCTGGATTTCAAGACCACCGTCGCCCTGGACGACACCCTGACCGTGACCATCACCGTCAAAAGCAAGAAGGACGCCGACAAGACGGTATTCTTCGATTGCCTGGCGATCAATCAGAAGGGTGAAACCGTCTTCACCGGCGAGGCTTCGGTCTTCGCGCCGCTGACCAAGCAGAGCAATGAGCGCCTGGACATGCCGGAAGTGAAGGTCAGCCGCGGCCATCACGTTTTTGAAAAGCTGATCGAGCGTTGTTCCGAACTGAAGCCGGTTTCGGTGTCCGTCTGCTACCCTTGCGACGAAGTGTCGCTGCGCGGTCCCGTCGAAGCCGCCGAGGCCGGTCTGATCGATCCCATCCTGGTCGGCCCCAAGGCCAAGATCGAAGGTGTCGCCAAACAATACGGCATCGATATCGCCAAGTACCGCATCCTCGACGTCTCCGACAGCCTGGACGCCGCCGAGCGCGCCGTGGCCCTGTGCCGTACCGGCGAGGCGGAAGTCCTGATGAAGGGCAGCCTGCACACCGACGAGATGATGCATGAAGTGGCCCGCAAGGATACCGGCCTGCGCACCGGACGCCGGATCAGCCACGTCTTCATCATGGACGTGCCGACCTATCCCCGCACCCTGCTAATCACCGACGCCGCCGTGAACATCTATCCCACCCTGGAAGACAAGGTGGACATTCTGCAGAACGCCATCGACCTGGCTCTGGTCCTTGAGATCAAGGAACCGAAATGCGCCATTCTGTCGGCGGTCGAGACCGTCTATCCCAAGATCACTTCGACCATCGAGGCGGCGGCCTTGTGCAAGATGGCCGACCGCGGCCAGATCAAGGGCGGCGTGCTTGACGGCCCGCTGGCCTTCGACAACGCCATCAGCGAGGAAGCCGCCAAGATCAAGAAGATCAATTCGCCGGTGGCCGGCAAGGCCGATATCCTGCTGGTGCCCGACTTGGAAGCCGGCAACATGCTGGCCAAGCAGCTGGCCTATCTGGCCGACGCCGACGCCGCCGGCATCGTGCTGGGCGCCCGCGTGCCGATCGTGCTGACCAGCCGCGCCGACAGTGCCAAGGCCCGCCTGGCCTCCTGCGCCGTGGCCGTGCTGTTCGCCCGCAGCCGCCAGTCCACCCTCGGCGTTGCCGCCCAGTAGGAGAACAGCCTCATGAGCGACGGCATCATCGTCATCAACGCCGGATCTTCCAGCATCAAGTTCTCGCTCTATATCGGCCGCGAGGGCGGCTCTCTGGACCTGTCCAGCAAGGGCCAGATCGAAGGCATCGGCGTCGCCCCGACCTTCACCGCCAAATGCCCCGACGGCACCGTGCTGGCCGACGCCAAATGGGATCCCAGCGTGTCCCACGACGATCTGTTCAGCCATCTGCTGGAATGGATCGAACATCATCTGGATGACGCCGAACTGAAGGCCGCCGGACACCGCGTGGTGCATGGCGGGCGGCATTTCGCCTCACCGATCCTGGTCAACGAACAGTCCTTGAACGAGCTGGACAAGCTGGTGCCCCTGGCGCCCCTGCACCAGTCGCACAACCTGGACCCCATCCGCACCCTGGGTCGGCTTTATCCCGGCCTGCCGCAGGTGGCCTGCTTCGACACCTCGTTCCATTCCAACAATGACGCCCTGGCCAGCATGTTCGCCCTGCCCCGCTGGCTGTCGGACGAAGGCGTGCGCCGCTACGGCTTCCACGGTTTGTCGTACGAATACATTTCCCACCGCCTGCGCACCGTCGACCCCGCCCTGGCCGCAGGCAAGGTGATCGTCTGCCATCTAGGCAGCGGCGCCTCCATGTGCGCTATCGACAACGGCCGCTCGGTCGCTTCCACCCTGGGCTTCACCGCCGTCGACGGTCTGCCCATGGGCACCCGTACCGGCGCCCTCGACCCCGGCGTGGTGCTTTATCTTCTGCAGGAAAAGAAGATGGACGCCAAACAGATCGAAACCCTGCTTTACAAGCAGTCCGGACTGTTGGGCATTTCAGGCGTCAGCAACGACATGCGCGTGCTGATGAAGAGCGACGACATCCACGCCACAGAGGCGGTGGATTACTTCATCTATCGCATCTGCCGGGAAATGGGTTCGCTGACCGCCGCCATGGGCGGTCTGGACGGGGTGGTCTTCACCGCCGGCATCGGCGAGCATTCACCGGAATTGCGCGCCCGCGTTCTCGGCGGTTGCCGCTGGCTGGGGCTGGAGATCGATCCGGCCGAGAACAGCGACGGCGAAGGCCGGATTTCCGTCCCCGCCTCCAAGCCCGTCTATGTCATTCCAACCGACGAAGAACTGATGATCGCCATGCATACCCGCCGCCTGATGGATCAGAAAGCGGCGGCGGAATAAGCCGCGAACGCGAAGGCCGGCCAGCCCCGCGACGGACTGGCCGGCCTTTTGTTTTCAGTGCCCCGTCACCAGCACCATGCGGAAGCGGGCCTCGTTCCGCATCATCTTGTCGTAGCCTTCCGCCGCCTGTTCCAGCGGCACCGTCTCGATCATCGGGCGGACGCCGGTCAAAGCGCTGAAAGCCATGGTGTCTTCGGAATCCGTGGCCGTGCCGGAGGCGTGTCCGGAAACCGACAATTCGCCGCCGACCAGGGCCATGGTATCCAACTGGATCGGCTCGTGGGACACGCCCACCACCACCAGTTTGCCATGCTTGGCCATGCCGCCGACCACCGCCGAGATGGCCGAACCGCTGGTCACGGTGGACAGCAGCACCTTGGCTCCGCCCAGCGCTTGCAATGCCGCCGCCGGATCTTCAGCCTTGCTGTCGATATAGTGATGCGCCCCCAGCTTGCGGGCCAGCGCCTCCTTGTCGGTGCCGCGGGCGATGGCGACCGTGCGGAAGCCCATGCGGGCGGCGTACTGCACCCCCAGATGGCCCAGACCGCCGATGCCCAGAATGGCCACGGTATCGCCGGCCTTGGCGCCGCTTTGGCGCAGGGCGTTGAAGGTAGTGATGCCGGCGCACAGCAAAGGCGCCGCCTCGACCGCCGACAGATCGTCGGGAATCGCCGCCAAAGCCGATACCGGAGCCAACATGACGTCGGCATAGCCGCCATCATAGCTGATCCCCGACACCAGCGGCGTCATGCAATGCAGAAAATCACCACGGCGACAACTGGGGCAATGGCCGCAATGGCCGCCGAACCAGCCGACACCGACCCGCTGTCCGACTTCCCAGCCCTGGACGTCATCGCCCAAGGCCTCGATCACTCCGGCCACTTCATGGCCCGGCACGCGGGGATAGCTGATCCAGGGGAACAGCCCCTGGGCGGTAATGCTGTCGCTGTGGCAAACGCCGCAGGCCTGCACCCGCACCCGCACCTGACCGCGCCCCGGTTCGGGAATGGGCCGTTCCACCAGATGCAGGCCGCCGCCCGCCTTGGGCACTTCGATGGCGCGATAAGTCGTCATGAGATCCTCCGAGGGGAAAAACATACTGGTAACGACGATATGCCCTTGCCCTCTGTGCGTCTGTACGTACATTTTCCATGTACTGATGAGAAAAACTCAGCAATGAAGCGCACCGACCTATCCGATCTTTCGGCTTTCGCCGCCGTCGCCCGCCACCGCAGCTTCCGCAAGGCGGCGCTGGAACTGGGCGTCTCGCCGTCGGCTCTCAGCCATGCCTTGCGCGGGCTGGAGGAACGCCTTGGCCTGCGCCTTGTGAACCGCACCACCCGCAGCGTCGCCCTGAGCGACGCCGGGGCCCGGCTTTATTCCCGTCTGAGCGGCGCCTTGTCGGATATCGCCGACATGCTGTCGGATGTTCAAGGCTTGCGGACCACCCCCAGCGGCACCCTGCGCCTGAATGTACCCACTCCGGCCAGCCGCCTGTTGCTGTCTCCCATGATCGTCCCGTTCCTAAGCCGCTATCCCCAGGCGCAATTGGACGTTTTCACCGAAAACGCCCTGGTGGACATCATTGCCGCCGGCTACGACGCTGGCATCCGTTTTGGCGGGGCCGTGCCGCAGGACATGGTTTCGGTGCGCATCGGCAAGCCCCAGGGCTTCGTCATCGTCGCCTCGCCGGATTATCTGGCCCGCCGCGACGCTCCCCGCCAACCCCGCGACCTGAAGGATCATCCCTGCGCCAGCACCCGCTTCGCCAACGGCGTCGTGTACCGTTGGGAACTGGAAAAGAACGGCGAGGAACAGATCGTCGATGTCCAGGGTCCTTTGATCGCCAGCGACATGGAACTGTCGACCCAAGCGGCGCTGGACGGGCTGTGCCTGCTCTGGTCCTTCGAGGGACTGGTGGCCCGGCATATCGAGGCCGGGCGGCTGATCAGGGTCATGGAGGACTGGATGCCGCCCCCCGAGCCTTTCCACCTCTATTATCCCAGCGGACGGCAGATGTCGGCGGTTCTTCGCGCCTTCATCGACTTCTCGCATGAATTCTGGCGCTAAATCTGCTACACCCGCCCCCATGAGCGAGAAAAAAGAAGATCCCGTCCGTCTGTTCGTGCTGTCGGCGCTGGCAGACGGCTCCGTCAAGGCGACCCACGAGTTGGCCCGCGCCTTCCACGCCACCCGCGCCAAGCCCAGCGATTCGCCGAACGCCTGGCGCAAGTACCTGAACGCGGTCAAGCAGCAGTCCGTATCCATGGCCCGCGTCGGTCTGGTCATCTTCGTGCGCAAAGGCACGCCGGTCCATCCCGACGACGTCAAGGGCGTGGTCAAGCTGCGCCTGCCCTTCCCCGGCGAACCGATTCCCGAGCCCAAGCCCCGGGACGAAGACGCCTGGGACGAAAAGGACGACGGGGAGTAATCCCCGCCTGTCACGAAAGCCGAAGCCTCATGAAGCGCATTCTGATGATTTTCGCTGTCGCCGGTTTGTCCTGGCTGGCAGCCAACGCGGCAATGGCGCAGCAATCTCCGGACATGCCCCCCGCCGCCCCGCAAGCCGGCACCGGCACGGAACACATGGACCACGGCAAGGTGAACGGCGCGACGCCGCGCAAGCCGCACCCCACTCCGGCGCCCCGTCCTTATCAACCGCCGCCGCCCCGCCACCACAAGCACGCGAAGGCTCCGCCGCCCCCGGCGATGCCCGGAGAACCGGCTCCGCGATAAGGCGGAGCCCCGTTCCTCCGGTTATTCCCGCGTCAGCGCCGACACCGCGTCGGCCAACGGCAGATCAATGCGGGTAATGCCTTCCTGTTCCAGGAACTTCTCTTCGTTCCGGGTCAATTCCCCTGGCAGCACGGCCCACAACGGACCGGCGGACCGCTTGACGATCTGACGGGCGAAGACCCGCTGCATCTGGTCATAGAAACGGCAGCCCAGGAACACGAAACCCAAGCCGCCACGCAAGGCGATGACCTCGGACGGGATCGGAGTCTGGATGTCGATTTCCGTCAGCACTTCGACATAGTCGGAATCCGACACCAGGAAATTGGCCGCCGGCTTGGCGCCGCCATGAGGTTTGTAAAGAATGGTCGGCGCCGCCGTGCCTTCCGTCACTTCCGCGCCGGCTTTGTCGTAGCGCTTCACCCACGGCACCTCGTGCGAGACGCCCGAGCGGCGCACGCCCTGGATTTGCACGAAATCTCTCCCTGCCGCCCCCAGGGCGGCAGCCTGAGAACCTTCGTACCATTCATCGACGATCAGCGGCAGGTTCAGCCCGGCCAGCCAGGAATGCAAACGGTTGGGCGCCGGCTGTTCTGTAAACAGTTCCTGCATCAGACGCACCAGGGTGACGCGGTGTTTGTTGCTTTCGATCCATTGCGCCGCCGACCAAAGATTGCCGCGGATGCGTCCGGGCACCGTGACCTTGGCGTTCAGGCGTTCGACCAGATCCCGGCTGGAACTGGGCAGCGGCGACGGTCCGTCCAGATTCAGGACGTCAGGCCCCAGATAGGGGGCGATCTTGCCGGACTTCAGTCCGGCGGCGATCTCGGCAAGAACGGCGGCGTTCATCGGCCTAGTCCTCGGACCGCTTACGGGCTTCGACGGTGATGGGCAGACGGGTATCGGCGGGCATCTCGGGTAGTTCCAACACCCAGCCGTTGCCCAGCTTGATCCAACCGCCCCACAGGCTTTCCTTTTCCTGTTCGACCACCGGCTCTTCCAAATCCTTCTTGGCCACATAGGCCGACAGCTTGCCGCCGGCGGAACGCATCATCACCTTCATACTCGAACACTCCCCTATAAAGTGCTTCAGTCTTCGTCGATATATTCCAATTCCTTGGCGCGCATGCCGACGATGCGGCCGCGCTCGAAGAAGTCGACGCCGTAGATGTAGAACTGCTGCAGGTAGGTGCCGATGCTGTTGATATAGCCGACATCGCCCTCGGCGATCAGCACCTCTCCCACCGGAGACATGGGATAGGTGCCGTCATTGCGCACCAGCTTCAAAGACCGCACCTTGTCGCCGATATCGAATTCCGGCGGGCCGTTCAGTTCTACGATCTCTTCCTTACGCATCCTGGATGTCTCCGCTGTGGTCGAGAACTTGGGCGATATGCAGGTCCAGCCGGCGGCAGGCCTCGGCCCGGACATCGGGTTCGGGGTCTTCGGCCAATTGCGGCAGATAATCGGTCCCGATACGGTTGGCGACGGCATAGCGCACCCGCCAGTCGGCATCGTGCAGCAGCACCTGAAGCTGCGACGGCTCCAGCCTTCCGGCCACCACCAGCCGCACCTCGGGCGTATCGTCCCAAGCCATGGCGATCAGCCATTCCTGGGAAATGCGCTTCGCCACCTCGATGCGCACGTCGACCGAAACGTCGCGCATCAGGACGGGCAGAGAGTCCTCGGGCATGCGCCGGGCCAGAACCACGCGCACGTAATAGTCGGAATCCGTGATCAGCGGCATCAGTTCGCTGCCTTCGAGCCGCGTCGCGGCAGCCACCCGGACCCTGGGATCGGGGTCGGCGCGCAACTGGATCAGGAAGCGATGGGGAAGCCGCTCGGCGGCGGCGGCGCGAACCTCGGCATCGGGGTCGCCGGCCAGCCTGGGAAGATGGAAGATGTTGGCCCAACGCGCCGCCACGGCCCGCTGCATGAAATAAGGGTGGCGGATGGCCTCGTTGGCCAGATCGGGATGCGCCCGCAGAAAACGATCAATGCGGCTTGCCCGGCGGTCCTGAATACAGACCTTGCCCCGTTCACAGCCGTTTTCGGCCAGCAAAGCCCGATGGGGGCAACCTTGGCAATCGACTGGATTACCCTGCCAATCCAGGGCGTCCTCGACATCCGTCATGACCAGGCCCTCCCCTTTATTTTCAACGGTTCTTCGCCGCCTTAAGGGCCGGATGCCCGACCGGACTGGAACCGGTCGGGCACAAGCCGGGTCAGGCGGGGACGCAGGTCTCGTCGACCGGACAGACGGCGGCGCACTGAGCGGTATCGAAGTGGCCCTTGCATTCGGTGCACTTGTCCGGATTGATCACGAAAACGCCGCCCTTCTCCGAAATAGCCTTGTTGGGGCATTCAAATTCGCAGGCGCCGCAGCCGGTGCACTGGGAAGCAACGATCTTATAAGCCATGTGATGAAACTCCTCTCAAAGTCCTGGCGCTCTTTTCGGACGCCGATGGTTAATCCTTATACATCATAAGCCTATGCCGACGCCATGAGGCCGTCAGCCTCGGACGCGCCATTGACCTTGCTCCACCAGGCCAAAGCCGAGGCTTCGATGTATTCGTGGGCGTAGTCGTCGACCACCAGAATGCCTTCGTCCGCCAGTTTCTGCCTGGGACAATCGCCGATACGGGCCACCAGCACCGCCGAAACGTCCTTCAACGCGGCGATGATCGGATCCAGCGCCTCTTCCTCGCCGTAGCCACCCTGGCAGTAGTTGTCGGCCTTGCGGACACCCTTGAACTGAACCTGGCGTCCGTCCACTTCGAACAGCTGGAATTCCTTGGCATGGCCGAAATGCTGGTTGATGCGTCCGCCGCCCTTGGTGGCGACGGCCACCAGCAGCGGCTTGGCCTCGGCATGGGCGGCGGTCTGCTTGGCCGCGTCCTCGGCGGCATGACGGTCGGTACGGTCCTGCTCGACCACCTGCATGTACATTTCCCGCGGCTTGGGATCGAAAACGGGTTCGGCCTCGATCTTGTCCAGGGTGAACTCGGACCCCAGATCCTCGCCCAGCAGGCCGACCGCGTCGGCGCGGCACTGGCGGCAATGGCGCATCAGCTTGGCCCCACCCTCCAGTTTGTCCTGGACAGCCTTCAATTCCATGGGCGTCGGACCGCGCTGGCCGGACAGACCGAAATAGGTGCCGTGGGCCGGGTCAGAAATCAGCGGCATGACATTGTGCAGGAAGGCACCCTTGGATTTCACCACCCGGTTGATCTCTTCCATGTGGTGGTCGTTGACGCCGGGGATCAGCACCGAATTGACCTTCACCAGAATGCCGGCGGCCACCAGCATCTCCAGGCCCTTCATCTGGCGCTCCAACAGGATGCGGGCCCCTTCGATGCCGGTCCAACGCTTATGTTCGTAGAAGATCCAGGGATAGATATGCTGACCGACTTCCGGGTCCACCGCGCTGATGGTGATGGTCACATGGTCGACATTGTAATCCTTGATGGTGTCCACATGATCCGGCAGGGCCAGACCATTGGTGGACAGACAGAGCTTCAGGTGCGGCAAAGCCTTGGACACCAGCTCGAAAGTCTTGAAGGTCTTGTGCGGATTGGCCAGCGCATCGCCGGGACCGGCAATCCCCAGCACCGACAATTGCGGCACCTTGGCGGCGACGGCGGTGATCTTGCGCACCGCCTCTTCCGGCGTCAGCTTTTCGCTGACCACGCCGGGACGGCTTTCGTTGGAACAGTCGTATTTGCGATTGCAGTAGTTGCACTGGATGTTGCAGGCGGGCGCCACCGCCACATGCATGCGGGCGAAATAGTGATGGGCTTCTTCACTATAGCAGGGATGGTCCTTGACCTTTTCCCACACCTCGGCGGGCATGTCCGCCGGAGCGGTGGACGAACCGCAGGAACCGTGCCCCGTGCTGGAGCAACCACCGGCCGGCTTCGCGGCGCGGGCGACGCTGTCGAGCGAAATGACTTGCTGGTTCACGCCAAGCCTCCATCCATCAATAGGATCCGTTGGAAGCGGCTATGCAGGCATCATGCCAGATGCAAAAATGGCAGAAAACAAAGTCATTCCACGATTATGTCAGTGTCGCGACAGCGACAAGGCTGTCAGGCATGCGACACAAAGCAAAGGGCCGAAGCCGCCGCGTCAGACTTGCGACAAAGCTCCGGCCCTTTACCGAAGCGTACATTCAGATGCGCTTGACTTCGATATTGTACTTTTTCAACGCGTACCCGACCTGACGGGGGGTCAGGTTCAGCAGGCGGGCGGCCTTGGCCTGAACCCAGCCGGCCTTCTCCATGGCCTTGAGCAGGCGCTCCCGTTGCTGACCGGCCGACAGGTCGTCGGACAGCTCATAGGATTCCTCGCCATGGACGTCGATGGCTTCCACCCCCGCCAGCGCCGGGCGTTTGGCTTCCTGACAGTGGGGATCGACGCAGTTGGCGGCGCAAGGCGCGGGCGCCACGAAACCGCCCGGAGCCTGTCCGGCCATCGCCAGCTCGGGCTTGCTGTGTTTCCACAGCGACGACGACAGACAAAGCCCGCGCTGACAGGCGAAGTCGGCCTCGCGCACCACGTCGCCCCGCACCAGGGTGGCGACGCGATAGACACAGTTCTCCAGTTCGCGCACATTTCCAGGGAAATAACAGGCCATCAGCACCTCCATCGCCTCGGGAGCGATGCGGACGTGGCGGTTGTTCTCCGTGTTGAAGCGCTGCACGAAATGGCCCACCAGCAACGGAATGTCTTCTTTGCGTTCCCGCAGGGGCGGCAGGAAGATCGGCACCACGTTGATGCGGTAATAGAGGTCGGCGCGAAAATCGCCCTTGGCGACCATTTCTTCCAGATTGCGGTTGGTGGCGCAAACCAGACGGACATCGACCTTGATGGTGCGGTTGCCGCCCACCCGCTCGAATTCCCCCTCTTGCAGCACGCGCAGCAGCTTGGCCTGGAACGGGCCGGAAATCTCGCCGATCTCGTCCAGGAACAACGTGCCGCCGTGAGCCAGTTCGAACCGCCCCTTGCGTTCGGCGTTGGCGCCGGTAAAGGCCCCTTTTTCATGGCCGAACAGTTCGGACTCCAACAAGGTTTCCGGCAGGGCGGCACAGTTCACTTTAATGAAGGCGCCGTCCTTGCGGGGACTGAGGAAATGCACGGCGCGCGCGATCAGTTCCTTGCCGGTGCCGGATTCGCCGCGCAGCAGCACCGTCGAGCGGCTGGGGGCGATCTGGTGGATTTCGGCATAAACGTCCTGCATGCGGCGGCTGACGCCGATGACGTTGTCGATATTGAAACGCCCCGGCTCGGCTTCGGCCTGTACGGCCTTTTGCAGGCGATGCTGCTCCAGCAGCAGGCGCTCCCGCTCGTTGGCCACCGATTGATGCAGACGCACGGTCTGCCCCACCAGATTGGCCACCATGGTCAGAAAACGGACGTCCGCCTCAAAGTTGACGTCGAAATGCTCGGAATCACGCACGCGGTCGATGGACAGCACGCCGATGGTTTTTTCCGCCGCCTTGATCGGCACGCCGATGAAGGCGACGATTTCGTCATCGAGGGTGGCCAGCCCGTCTTCCGCCTCGGCCACCAGGGGCTCTTCCGCCAGATCGGGGATAACGATGGGCATGCCGGTGGCAACCACGCGGCCGACCAGCGACACCAGGGCCGAAGCCGGCTGGTTGCCGCCTTCACGCTTCAAGGCGTCCGGGGTCATGCCGGCGGCGGCGACCACTTCCAGCTGCGTCTTGTCGCTGACCAGGGTAACCATGCCCCGGCGCATCTCCAGATAGGAGGACAGGAGGTTGACCACCTCGCGCAGGGTCTTTTCCAAATTCAGCGATGACGACAGAATCTTGCTGATCTCATAGATGCTGATCAGCGACAGCGCGGAACTATTCCTATTGTCAGGCATTAAATCAACCCTCCGTCCGCGCCCCTGCCCACGACAACCGGCCCCAGGTAACAACCGCAGACACATCCTGCGGATAGGCCCGCATTGTACCCAGCAAAATTCACGCCACCCCCTTCAACCCGATATTGGGGTGCTTTTAACAGCAGTTTCAAGCCCATGGAGACGCAAACAAAAAAATTATCCGCCTTGACACGCCAAATTTTTAACCAAAGTCATAATCATGATTAAAAATTAATCATTTGCCACCGCAACCACCGGGAGCATTTCCTTAAAAGCACCTAATCCCCGCACACAAGCGCAATCACGTCAAAGTCACGGAAAATAATAGATCAGGCGAAATTTTCGTGCGCGGCCCCTTGCGGGACCACCCGCCCCCGGCCTGCCGAAGCAATACGCAATTGCCGTTGAAACAGGCAGTTTACAAGGCTTTACAGGCATCCTGTCCGAGCGATCAAGCTGCTTGACAGCCCTTGCCGTTCAGCTAGGGTCATGGACCAGGATCGTGGATGAAGGGGCGGCTTCGGTCTGTAACGACCGGGCTTGGGATCGCCTTTTTCAGCCATGAGTAATTCAGACTGAGAAACGCGGCTTCATGGATTACTTTCTACAGCAGCTCATCAACGGACTAACGCTCGGCGCCATTTATGGCTTGATCGCCATCGGCTACACGATGGTCTACGGCATCATCGGCATGATCAATTTCGCCCACGGCGAGATTTATATGATCGGCGCCTTCGTCTCTATGATCGGATTCCTTTTGCTCGGCGTGCTGGGCATCACCTATGTCCCGCTGGCCCTGGCGCTTGTTCTGATGGTGGCGATGGTGTTCACCGCCGCCTACGGCTGGGCCATCGAACGCATCGCCTACCGCCCCTTGCGCGGTTCGTTCAAGCTGGCCCCCCTGATTTCGGCCATCGGCGTCTCGATCGTGCTGCAGAACTACGTCCAGATCGCCCAAGGCGCCCGCGTCAAGCCGATGCAGCCCATCATCCGCGGCGGGTTCGACCTGTCGCTGGGAAACGGCGGCCAGCATGCCAGCCTGTCCTATCTGCAGATCATCATCGTTCTGCTGACCGTGGCCCTGATGGCCGGCTTCACCTGGATCATCACCCGCACGCCGCTGGGGCGCGCCCAGCGCGCCACCGAGCAGGACATGACCATGGCCTCGCTGCTGGGGGTTAACGTCGACCGCATCATTTCGGCAACCTTCGTCATCGGCGCCTCCCTGGCCGCCGTGGCCGGCCTGATGGTCACTCTCTATTACGGCGTGATCGACTTCTATATCGGTTTCATCGCCGGCATGAAGGCCTTTACCGCCGCCGTGCTGGGCGGTATCGGCTCGTTGCCGGGCGCCATGCTGGGCGGCCTGCTGATCGGCCTGATCGAAGCCTTCTGGTCCGGCTATTTCAGCATTGAATACAAGGATGTCGCAGCCTTCTCCATTCTGGTGCTGGTGCTGATCTTCCGTCCCACCGGCCTGCTGGGCCGCCCCGAGATCGAGAAGGTCTAAGAGCCATGACGACGACCAGCGCCGCCGCCGGCCATCACCATCATCCCAGTCTGAGCCACATGGTTAAGGACAGCATCGCCGCCGGACTGCTGGCGGCTTTGCTGGCCCTGCCCCTGCTGGGTTTCCACCTGCTCGATTCCGCCCAGGGGCTGCATCTGGATTACCGCTTCTCGCTGGTCCTGTGGTCGGGCGTCATCGTCTTCGCCGGCCGGCTGGGGCTGTCCCTGGCGGGAGCCGCCCTGGGCCGACGCATGCGAGCCTCGGGCAAGGCCGCGGTCGAAGCCGCCGATGCCAGCGCCGCCCCCGGCAAGGGCGGCAAAATCCGCAAGATCGCCGGCTGGATCATGGTCGCCACCGCCCTGGTGCTGCCGCTGCTGCCCTTCTCGGACCGAAACCTGATCGACAAGGCCACCCTGTTGCTGATCTACGTCATGCTGGGCTGGGGACTGAACATCGTGGTCGGTCTGGCCGGCCTGCTGGATCTGGGCTACGTCGCCTTCTACGCCGTCGGCGCATATTCCTACGCCCTGCTGTCCCAGCATTTCGGCCTCAACTTCTGGATCTGTCTGCCGCTGGCGGGATTGCTGTCGGCCAGTTTCGGCATGGCGCTCGGTTTCCCGGTCCTGCGTCTGCGCGGCGATTATCTGGCCATCGTCACCCTGGGCTTCGGCGAGATCATCCGCGTCGTGCTGCTGAACTGGCAGGATTTCACCGGCGGCCCCAACGGCATCGCCGGCATCAAGCGCCCCAGCTTCTTCGGCCTGCCGTTCACGGCGGTGTCGACCGACGGCAGCCCCACCTTCGCCCAGTTCTTCGGCCTGGATTTCTCGGCCGACCACCGCATCGTCTTCCTCTATTACCTGATCCTGGTGCTGGCCCTGGCCACCAACCTGTTCACCCTGCGCATCCGCAAGCTGCCCATCGGGCGGGCCTGGGAAGCCCTGCGCGAGGATGAGACGGCCTGCCGGTCGCTGGGCATCAATCCCACCAAGACCAAGCTGTCGGCCTTCGCCATCGGCGCCATGTTCGCCGGTTTCGCCGGATCGTTCTTCGCCACCCGCCAGGGTTTCATCAGCCCGGAAAGCTTCACCTTCATCGAATCGGCCATCATCCTGGCCATCGTGGTGCTGGGCGGCATGGGCAGCCAGATCGGCATCGTGCTGGCCGCGGTTCTGCTGGTCGGCCTGCCCGAATGGTTCCGCGACCTGCAGCTTTACCGCATGCTGGCCTTCGGCGGCGCGATGGTTCTGATCATGCTGTGGCGTCCCCGCGGCCTGCTGTCCAGCCGCGAGCCGACCATCCGTCTTGGCGACTTGCAGGAGGCCGGAGAATGAGCCGCGCCCCGCTGCTGAAGGTCGAACACCTGACCATGCGTTTCGGCGGTCTGACCGCCGTCAACGATCTGTCCTTCACTGCCTATCGGAACGAGATCACCGCCATCATCGGCCCCAACGGCGCCGGCAAGACCACGGTGTTCAACTGTCTGACCGGCTTCTACAAACCCACCGTCGGCCGCCTGACCCTGACGCCCGAAAGCGGCAAGACCTTTTTGCTGGAACGGACGGAGGGCTTCCGCATCGCCAAGGACGCCAAGGTCGCCCGCACTTTCCAGAACATCCGCCTGTTCGCCGGCATGAGCGTTCTGGAAAATCTGGTGGTGGCCCAGCACAACGCCCTGATGAGCGCTTCGGCCTATTCCCTGGCCGGACTGTTCGGCCTGCCCCGCTATCGCAAAGCCGAGAGAAAGGCGGTCGAAACCGCCCGCTATTGGCTGAACAAAGTGGGGCTGACCGGCCATGCCGACTGGTCGGCGGGCAATCTCCCTTACGGCTCGCAGCGCCGTCTGGAAATCGCCCGCGCCATGTGCACCGATCCCGTTCTGCTGTGCCTGGACGAACCCGCCGCCGGCCTGAACCCCAAAGAGTCCCTGGAATTGAACACCCTGCTGCTGGACATCCGCAAGGAACAAGGCATCGGCATCCTGTTGATCGAACACGACATGAGCGTGGTCATGCAGATTTCCGACCATGTGGTGGTGCTGGATCACGGCGCCCCCTTGAGCGACGGCTCGCCCGAGGAGGTGCGCAACGACCCGGCGGTAATCCGCGCCTATCTGGGCGCCGGAGACGACGAGGATCTGCCCCCCTCCGTCACCGCGTCCGAGGGAGGCCGCTAAGATGCTGACCATCCGCAATCTGCATTCAGGCTATGGCCGCATTCAGGCCTTGCACGGCATCGACATCGACGTCGAAGCCGGCGAGATCGTCACCCTGATCGGCGCCAACGGCGCCGGAAAAACCACCCTTTTGATGACGCTATGCGGCAAGCCCCGCGCCACCGAAGGCAGCATCGTCTTCGAAGGTGAGGAGCTGACCCGCCTGCCCACATATCAGATCGTCCGCAGGGGCATCGCCCATTCGCCGGAAGGCCGGCGCATCTTCCCGCGCATGACCGTGCTGGAGAATCTTCAGATGGGCGGCGTGATCGTCGATCCGAAATTCTTCGACGACGACCTCGAGCGGGTTCTGACCCTGTTTCCCCGCCTGAAGGAACGCATCGACCAGCGTGGCGGCACGCTTTCCGGCGGCGAACAGCAGATGCTGGCCATCGGCCGCGCCTTGATGAGCCGGCCGCGCCTTCTCTTGCTGGACGAACCGTCCCTGGGTCTGGCACCCTTGGTCGTGAAGCAGATCTTCGAGATCATCAAGGAGATCAACAGCCAGCAGAAGGTCACGGTCTTCCTGGTGGAGCAAAACGCCTTCCACGCCTTGAAACTGGCTCATCGCGCCTATGTGATGGTCAATGGCCGCATCGCCATGAGCGGCAGCGGCGCCGAGCTTCTGGCCAATCCGGCCATCCGTTCGGCCTATTTGGAAGGCGGCCACGCCGCCGAGGCCACCCTGGAAAGCAACGACGTCCCCGACAGCGAACTGGAGGACGAGGAATGAGCGGTTTCGAGACCTTGACGGGCTCCAGCCCCGGCATTTTCATCGGCGTCACCCTGATTTTCATGGGCGGCTGCGCCTTCATGACCGGCCAGGCTCTGGCCTCCACCTGGCGGGCCGCCTGGCACGCCGCCCCCTATGCCCTGATGCTGGGGCTGGCCGACCGCTTCCTGGGATACGCCCTGTTCCAGGGCACCTTGTTGTCGCTGCCGGGCTATGTGGTGGATACGGCCGTGCTGATGATCATCTCGCTGGCCGCCTATCGCGTCACGCGGGCCCGTCAGATGGTCACCCAGTACCCCTGGCTCTATCAACGCACCGGCATCTTCAGTTGGCGCGAGATCGAAGGCTCCGCCCCGTGACCCGGGGCCGGCCCCTTCCGCAAGACCTTCACCCCGCCGCTTCGGCGGCGGGGACCAGCCTTTCCGTCCGCCGCTTTGGGCGCCGGATCACCAGGCGAGACCCCGCCGGGGCCGCCCATACTCACTCACCGCAGGGAGTTCTCTATCCATGAACAGCTTCAAGACCGTGCTACTGGCGGCTGTCGCCGTCTCCGCCCTGACCGCCACCGCCGCCCGCGCGGACATCGTGGTCGGCGTCGCCGGACCGATGACCGGCAGCAACGCCGCCTTCGGCGAGCAGTACAAGCGTGGTGCCGAGAAGGCCGTTGCCGACATCAACGCCAAGGGTGGCGTGCTGGGCCAGAAGCTGGTCCTGGCGGTGGGTGACGACGCCTGCGACCCCAAGCAGGCCGTCAATGTGGCCAACGACATGGTGGCCAAAAAGGCCGCCGTGGTGATCGGCCACTTCTGCTCCAGCTCGTCGATCCCGGCTTCGGGCGTCTATGTCGAGAGCAACACCATTCAGATCTCGCCCGGCTCGACCAACCCGACCTATACCGAACGCGGCATGCCCAACACCTTCCGCGTCTGCGGCCGTGACGATGCCCAGGGCCCGACCGCCGCCAAATACGTGGCCGAACACTTCAAGGGCAAGACCGTCGCCATCGTTCACGACAAGTCGGCCTACGGCAAGGGCTTGGCCGACGAATTCCAGAAGGCCCTGAACGGCCTGGGCGTCAAGGAAGTCACCTACGACGCCATCACCGTCGGCGACAAGGATTTCAGCCCGCTGATCGCCAAGCTGAAGAACCTCAAGGTCGACGTGATCTATTTCGGCGGCTATGAGACCGAAGGCGGCCTGATCGTCCGTCAGGCCGTCGATCAGGGCCTGAAGGCCACCCTGGTGTCGGGCGACGCCCTGGTGACCGAGCAGTTCTGGGCCATCACCGGCCCGGCCGGCGCTGGCACCCTGATGACCTTCGGTCCCGATCCCCGCAAGAACCCCGCCAACGCCGATCTGGTGAAGAGCTTCCGCGCCGAAAACTACGAGCCCGAGGCCTACACCCTGTACACCTACGGCGCCATTCAGGCGTGGGCCCAAGCCGCCGCTAAGGCCGGCAGCGTCGATTCCGTCAAGGTGGAAGCCAGCCTGAAGGCCAACAAGTTCGACACCGTTCTCGGCAATGTCGGCTTCGACGCCAAGGGCGACATCACCGCCCCCGGTTATGTCTTCTACGAATGGAAGGACGGCAAGTACGATTACGTCAAGTAATCGCGTCACCGTTCACGGAAAGGCCCGGCGGAAAACCGCCGGGCTTTTTTTGTCCGCGTCGCCGGAGTCGATGCACCGCCCCCGCCCCGTTTCATCAACGAAAAAGGCCGCCGGGAGACCCGGCGGCCAGTTTATCGATGAAGTCTTCGGCGCTTCGATCAGTGAGCGTGGGCTCCCTCGGCGCCCAGGCCGGTTTCCGAACGGACCAGCTGGGCTTCGAAGGCATCCCGCTCGTCTTTGGCTCTCTGGCTGTTGTCGATGATCGAGAAGAACCAGATCGACAGGAAAGCCAGCGGCATCGAGAAGATGGCCGGATACTTGAAGGGGAAGATCGCGGTGGGATTGCCCAGCACGTCCTTCCACACGGTCGGGCCGAGAACCGTCAAAATGACGGCGGCAGCCAGACCGATAAAGCCGCCGATGACGGCGCCCCGGGTGGTCAGACCACGCCAGAACATCGACATGATCAGCACCGGGAAGTTGGTGCTGGCGGCGATGGCGAAGGTCAGACCGACCATGTAAGCGACGTTCTGCTTCTCGAAGACGATGCCCAGCAGCACGGCGATGATGCCGAGACCGATGGAGGCGATTTTCGAGACGCGGACTTCCGTCTGTTCGTTCGCGCGGCCGCGGGCGAAGACGTTGGCGTACAAGTCGTGCGAGATGGCCGAGGCGCCGGCCAGGGTCAGACCCGACACCACCGCCAGGATGGTGGCGAAGGCCACGGCCGAGATGAAGCCCAGGAACAAGTCGCCGCCGACGGCGTTGGCCAGATGGATAGCGGCCATGTTGTTGCCGCCCCGCAGGTTGAGACCACCCTTGGCGACATCGAGATAGGACGGATCCGTCGACACCAGGGTGATGGCGCCGAAACCGATGATGAAGGTCAGGATGTAGAAGTAACCGATGAAGCCGGTGGCGTAGAAGACCGACTTACGAGCGGCCTTGGCGTCGGCAACGGTGAAGAAGCGCATCAGGATGTGAGGCAGGCCGGCGGTGCCGAACATCAGGGCCATGGCCAGCGACACGGCTTCGATGGGATCGGAGACCAGGGTGCCGGGAGCCATGATGGCGGCATGCTTGGGATGAACCTCGACGGCCTTGGCGAACAGGGCTTCGAAACTGAAGCCGAAGTGGGCCAGCACCGCCAGCGCGATGAAGGTGGCGCCGGACAACAGCAGGCAGGCCTTGATGATCTGCACCCAGGTGGTGGCCTTCATGCCGCCGAAGGTGACGTAGATCATCATCAGCACGCCGACCAGAACGACGGCGACCATGTAATCCAGACCGAACAGCAGCTTGATCAACTGACCCGCGCCGACCATCTGGCCGATCAGGTAGAAGATCACCACCACCAGCGAACCGGTGGCCGCGAAGCTGCGGACCGGGGTCTGGCTCAGACGATAGGAAGCCACGTCGGCGAAGGTGTACTTGCCCAGATTGCGCAGGCGCTCGGCAATCAGGAACAGGATGATCGGCCAGCCGACCAGCCAGCCCACCGAATAGATCAGGCCGTCGAAGCCCGAACCATACACCAGAGCGGAAATACCCAGGAACGAAGCCGCCGACATATAGTCGCCGGCGATGGCCAGACCGTTCTGGAAGCCGGTGATGCCGCCGCCGGCGGCATAGAAGTCAGCCGCCGACTTGGTGCGGCGGGCGGCCCAATAGGTGATGCCGAGCGTCATGCCGACGAACACCAGGAACATGCCGATGGCGCTCCAGTTGGTCGGCTGCTGCTGGGCCTGCCCCAGATCGCCGGCGGCCAGGGCCAGCGAAGGAACCAGGGCGAAAAGACCGGCGCCCAGGGCCGGAATGGCAGAGGTCAGTCGCTTCATTTCGAGCCCTCGATCAGCTGCTTGGTCAATTCGTCGAATTCGGTGTTGGCCCGATAGACATAGATGCCGGTCAGGGCGATGGCGCTCAGAATAACGCCGACGCCGATGGGCAGACCGATGGTAGTGACCGAGCCTTCGCTGAGAGGGGTGCCCAGGATCTTGGGCGCGAAAGCGATGACCATGATGAACCCGTAATAGATCACCAGGATCACGATGGACAGCAGCCAGGCGAAACTGGAGCGTTTGCGCACCAGTTCTGCGTATTTGGGATTGCTGCGAATCTTCGCATGCAAGTCGTTAGTCATGGAACGCTCCTTCTCCTACGTCTTCCAAACCTCAGGGCGGAACCTTTCTGGTCCAGCCTCCTCTGTGCTTGGGGGAAGCGCTTTCACTTCCGAAGCCCCGACAAGGAAACCCTTGGGACGGAAGCCGATTTCCCCTGGTTCGATTTCTATTTGACCGGAAGCGCCGCCCGAACCTGCAACGCCACCTGTTCAATCATGGATTAACATGAGCAAGACACATCGTCAACAATACTAATTTCACACTAACACATATGAATGAAGGCCAAGCCGTTCAAGAGTCCACAACGACTCAGCTTTCACGTATCATTTACTTCAGTATCAAACCGACAATGAGGTTGCATTTTCGGGTATTATTATAGCTATTGCACCGCAGCATTAAATAAAAAGCGAAACCCAAGCGGGTGATGTGGCCATTTTCATTAATAAGGGCATCAAGCGAAAATCTGGTATCTTCAGCAAGGATGCATAGCTCAACCTGCGAGGGTTGCTTTTTTTGCATAGCGCCTCCCTCTTTTCTCATTTGACCTCACAGGTTATGGTGTATCCACCATGATGCAGGATGTCTCTTCGCTGGCCCGTCTGGACAGCTTCCCCTACCGCCACAGACTCTCCGAGGTGATGGCTCGCCCCGTGCTGACTGGTCATGAAGACCTCAGTCTGGCCGAAGCCTGCGATCGCATGGACGCCGCCAAGGTTTCCTCTTTGGTTGTGGTGGACACCGACGGGCGCGCCGTCGGCATCGTCACCGAACGCGACGTTCTGCGCTCCCTGGCCCGGCGGCGCGGCGCCGCCTTGGAAGCCCGGCTGGCCGAGGTGATGTCGACGCCGGTGCGCACCGTTCCCGGCGACGCCTATCTTTACGTCGGCATCGCCCGCATGACCCGCCTGGGCCTGCGGCATCTGGTGGTCGCCGACGAGCAGAACCGCCCCATCGGCATGATCACCGGACGCGCCTTGCTGAAGGTGCGGGCCAGCCAGGCCCTGGTCATCGGCGACGACGTTTCGGAGGCGGAAACCCCCGCCGACATGGAACGGGCCCGCAACGCCCTGCCGGCATTGGCGGGCAATCTGCTGGCCGAAGGCGTCTCCGCCCGCAACATCGCCGGCATCATCAGCACCGTTTTGCGCGACATCACCACCCGCGCCGCGCAATTGGCGGAAGCATCGATGACCAACGACGGCTGGGGACCGGCCCCCGGCCGCTGGGCCTTGCTGGTTCTGGGCTCCGGCGGACGCGGCGAAAGTCTGCTGACTTTCGACCAGGACAACGCCATCGTCCATGACGGCACCAAGATGGACGACCCCTGGTACGCCGAGTTCGGACGCCGTCTGAACGACATTCTGAACGAGGCGGGCATTCCCTATTGCGACGGCGACGTCATGGCCCGCAATCCTTTCTGGCGGCGGTCGCTGGAGGACTGGAAGAGCGAAATCCGCCATTGGGTGTTCGAGCCGCAGATGCAGACGGTGATGAACGTCGACATTTTCTTCGACTTTCTACCGGTCTACGGCGACAGCGCCCTGGCGCAGGAGTTGAAGCAATACGCCGTCGACACTGCCGCCACCTCAGCCTTTTTCGTGCAGTTCCTGGCCATGAACGTCGCCAACATGGAAGTGCCGCTGGGTATTTTCGGCGAATTCACCACCACCCACGGACGCCTGAACGCCAAGAAGTTCGGCTTGCTGCCCATCACCGCCGCCGCCCGCGCCAAGGCGGTGAAGAACAGCATCCTGGCCACCGGCAGCGCCGATCGTTACGCCGCTCTCAATGCCGCCGGGCTGATGCACGAGGACGATCTGACCAGCATCCTGGAAACTCACGAAACCATCCTGAGGGTGATGCTGGAGCAGCAGTTGGCCGACATCGCCGCCGGACAGAAGCCATCCGCTCGCATCGAACCCCGCAAACTGCCCCGCCCGGTGCAGAAAAAACTGAAGGCGGCCTTCAAGCGCATCCGCACACTGAAGCTGATGGTCGGCGCCCCCGGCTGAAAAATGGGAATGGATACCCGCACGCTCTGTAGCGTTGAACGCACTGCAACATCGAGTCATTGTAGGCACCCTGTCCCATAGCTACGACACGGTGGGCGCAATGCGCAACAAGGGCCGCCTGGAACAGATTTGCCGCATGAAGGGATGCACGGACACGCAAATCCTGGAATGCGCATCGGAGTCCGGCAACCTCAAGGAACTCCTGTTCTGTCATAAGGACGGCTGCTTCGTCGTCAAGATGAACGGCCATGAACGGCTGCGCACCGACACCCCCAGCGCCGCCGAACGCTATTACGACAACCTGGGTAAGCTGTAGGTCTTGCCCCGCAGCCGGCGAGGCCTCATAGTTTCCACCATCCGCGGGGGGAGCCGGCATTCCGGCTGAGAGGTTCACGAACAGGTGGGCGACCCCTAAAACCTGATCCGGTTCGTACCGGCGTAGGGACGCCTTCACCCGATGACCGTTGCCGCTCCCGCCATCACCGTTCATGCCGCCCGCCTCTCCTATGACGGCGAGGCATTGTTCGACGACCTGGACTTCACCCTGGAAGCCGGGCGCTGCACTTGTCTGTTGGGCTCCAGCGGCGTGGGGAAATCCAGCCTGCTGCGCCTGATCGCCGGACTGCTGCCCGACGCCGCCAGCCGGGTGGAATGCCACGACGGACGCCCCCTATCCCATCGCACCGCCTATATGGCGCAGCAAGACCTGCTGCTGCCCTGGCTGAGCGTCTTGGACAACGCCTTGCTGGGCTATCGTCTGCGGCGGCAAACGCCGCCCCGCGACGCGGCCGCCGCCCTGCTGGAGCGTCTAGGCATGGGCAACCGCCTGACCACCCGCCCGGCGGCCCTGTCGGGCGGCATGAGGCAAAGGGTCGCCCTGGCCCGCACCCTGCTGGAAGACCGTCCGGTAATCCTGATGGACGAGCCCTTTTCCGCCCTGGACGCCGTCACCCGCTTCCGCCTGCAGGAACTGGCCGCCGAGCTGCTTCGGGGCCGCACCGTTCTGCTGGTCACCCACGACCCGCTGGAAGCCCTGCGGCTGGGCCACCGCATCCATGTCATGACCGGCCGCCCGGCCCGTTTGAGCGAGGCTTTACAGCCGACCGGCGAAACGCCCCGCGACGTTTCCGACCCCGGCCTGCTGCGGCTTCAGGGACAGCTTCTCAAGACTCTGGCCGAGGACGCGCCATGAGCCGCCTCCTCGTCGTCCCGGTTCTTGTCCTGTTGTGGCAACTGGCCGCCTGGGCAGCCGGCGGGCAAAGCTACATTCTGCCTGACCCCGCCCTGGTGGCCCAAGCCTGGGTCGACCGCCACGACGTCATTCTGAGCCATGCCGGCGTCACCGCCCTGGAAATTCTGCTGGGCTTGCTGCTGGGGGCCGTTCTTGGCGTCGCCACCGCCCTGACCATGGCCGCCGCTCCGGCCCTGCGCCGCTGGATGCTGCCGGTTCTGGTCGCTAGCCAGGCCGTTCCCGTCTTCGCCCTGGCTCCTATTCTGGTGCTGTGGCTGGGATACGGCATGGCCTCGAAAATCGCCATGGCGGTCGTCGTCATCTACTTCCCCGTCACCGCCGCCTTTCTCGACGGCCTGCGCCGCACCGACCCAGGCTGGCTCGATCTGGCCCGCAGCATGGATGCGCCCCGCGCCGCCCTGCTGCTGCAAATCCGTCTGCCCGCCGCCCTGCCGGCCTTGGCGTCCGGTTTGCGGGTCGCCACCGCCGTCGCCCCCATCGGCGCCGTCATCGGCGAATGGGTGGGCAGTTCGGCGGGTCTCGGCTATCTGATGCTGCAAGCCAATGCCCGCATGCAGATACCGCTCATGTTCGCCGCCTTGCTGACCCTGGCCGTGTTCTCGGTGGGGCTGTATCTGGCGGTGGACCAAGCCTTGCGCCGCCTGCTGCCGTGGCAGGCCGACGCTCTGTCCGACAACGACTGACATCAAAGGGAGCGCCCATGTTCAAGATCAGACACGCCCTGCTGGCCGCCAGCCTGCTGACCGCCGCCTTTCAACCGGCGAATGCCGCCGATAAACTGACCGTGGTTCTGGATTGGTTCGTCAACCCCGACCATGCGGCCCTGGTGGTGGCGCAGGAAAAAGGCTTTTTCGCCGAGGCCGGTCTGGACGTCGACCTGATCGCCCCCGCCGACCCCAACGATCCCCCCAAGATGCTGGCCGCCAAAAAGGCCGACCTGGCCGTGGGCTACCAGCCGCAATTGCTGATGCAGGTGGGAGAAGGACTGCCCATCACCCGCGTCGCCACCCTGGTCGCCACGCCGCTGAATTCGGTGGTAGCTCTGGAAAGCGGCCCGGTGAAGTCCATCGCCGACCTGAAAGGCAAGAAGATCGGCTATTCCGTGGCCGGGTTCGAGGACGCCATTCTGGCCGCCATGCTGGAAAAGAACGGCCTGACGCTGAAAGACGTCACTCTGGTCAACGTCAACTTCACACTGTCGCCGTCGGTCATTTCGGGTCAGGTGGACGCCGTCATCGGTGCCTTCCGCAATTTCGAGCTGAACCAAATGGCTCTGGACCAGCATCCGGGCCGGGCTTTCTACCCCGAGGAGAACGGCGTCCCCGCCTATGACGAGCTGGTTCTGCTGGCCCACAAGGACCGGATCAAGGACGCCAAGTTGCGCCGGTTCGTCGACGCCGTGGAAAAAGCCACCTTCTACATCCAGAACCATCCGGAAGAAGCCTGGTATCTGTTCATCAAGAACCATAAGGATCTGAACGACACCTTGAATCAGCGTGCCTGGGCCGCCACCCTGCCGCGTCTGGACGCCGACCCGGCCGCCCTGGACAAAGCCCGCTACGAACGCTTCGCCGCCTTCCTTAAAGACCGCGGCCTGATCAAGAAAGTTCTGCCGGTGGATTCCTACGCCGTCGAGCTGCCGCGCTGATCAGCAACGCCCCAACAACGGCCGAGGCCAGCGATCCGGCCAACACACCGGATCGCACCTCGGCCTCGCGCACGGGGGCCGAAAACGCCAGGCCGCCGATGAACAGGCTCATGGTGAAGCCGATGCCGGTCAGCACCGCCGCGCCGTGAAAAGCCCGCCAGCCCACGCCGTCCGGCAGCTTCGCCAGTCCCAACCGGATGCCCACCCAGGAAAATCCCATGACACCCGCCTGTTTTCCCAGGAACAGAGCGGCCATGATCCCCACCGGCACCGCCTGCACCCACACGCCGGCCGGCAAATTCCACAGATTGAGCCCGGCGTTCAGAAAGGCGAACAACGGCAGAATGGCGAAAGCCACATAGGGGTGCAGCCCCCGCTCGGTGCGGCACAGCGGCCCGTCATCACCGCCGTTCGCGGGCATGAACAGCCCCACGGCGACACCGGCCAGGGTGGCATGGATGCCCGACGGCAGCAGCCAGCCCCAAATCCATATTCCGCTCAACAAATAGGGCCAGACGGCCCGCACGTTGCGGCGGTTCAGAACCGCCAGCGCCGCCAAGCCCAAAGCCGCCAGCCCCAATGCGCTCCAGTTCAGGGATTGTGTGTAGAACAGCGCGATGACGACGATCGCTCCCAGATCGTCGATGATGGCCAGCGCCGTCAGAAACAGCTTTAGGGAATCTGGCGCCCGACGCCCCAGCATGGTCAGCACCGCCAGGGAAAAGGCGATGTCGGTGGCTGAGGGGATGGCCCATCCCGCCAAGGCTCCGGCTTCGTTCATGGCGAACAGGGCGTAGATTCCCGCAGGCACCGACATGCCGCCCAGCGCCGCCAGCAGCGGCAAAACCGCCTGGGACGGCCGGGACAGTTCGCCGCCCGCCAGTTCCCGCTTGATTTCCAAGCTGACCAGCAGGAAGAACAGCACCATCAATCCGTCGTCGGTGGCATGGCGCAGCCAGCCGGAAGACAAAGCCGCGTATCCTTCGGCGACCGGAGAATTGGCGATGATCAAGGACAAGGCAGCCGCGATCATCAAACATATGCCCCCAGCGCTTTCCCTATGCAGGAAGTCCTGGATCATGCTCAACATCTTGTCCATGGCTTCCTAAATAGTCGCGACCGTCCCGCTTTGCAAAGCCCGGAGTACCCGTCATGCGCCGTTTTCTGGCCGTTATTCTGCTGACATTGTCCAGTCCGACCGCCTTCGCCGAGGGGTTGGAGGGGCGGATCTGGGATGTTTCCGCCCATAGCTTCATCAGCCGGGAAGAAGCCGCGCGCCGCATGACCGCCGCCGATTTCCTGCTGTTGGGCGAACGTCACGACAATGCCGAGCATCATCGGCTGCAAGCCTGGGCCATCGAGCAGATCACCGCCGCCGGACGCCGGCCCGCCGCCGCCTTTGAAATGATCGGACCGGAGCAGCAAGCCGTCCTGGTCCAACCGGCGACGGATGCCGACGCCCTGGCGGCGGCCCTGGACTGGCCCCATTCCGGCTGGCCCGACTTCGCCCTCTATCGCCCGGTGTTTCAGGCCGTGCTGAAAGCCGGGCTGCCGATTCTGCCCGCCAATGTCGCCAAGGACGAATTGCGCGCCATCGCCCACGGCGAAAGCATTCCTCCCAACCGCATACTGTTCCTGCGCCTGGACAAGCCGCTGCCCGGTCCGCTGGCCGACGGCTTGGCCCAAGACGTCCGCGACGCCCATTGCGGACAGATTCCCGAAGCAGCCATCCCCGGCATGATCGCGGCCCAGCGCGCCCGCGACGCCGCGATGGCTCATGCCATGGCCGACAACACCTTGGGCAGCGCCGTGCTGATCGCCGGAGCCGGTCATATCCGCAAGGACCGCGGCGTGCCGCGCATTCTGGAGAGCATCACCCAGGATCGGCGCATCCTATCGGTGGGCTTCGTCGAGGTCGATGCCGCCAAGGCGGACGCCGCCGCCTACGACGCCCCCTATGATCTGGCGTGGTTCACCAGCGCCGCTCCGCCCATCGACGGCTGCGCCGAAATGGCCAAGCGGAAAAAAGGGAAATAGGGGCGGAAACGGGAACAAAAACAGGGACGAGGATTGGGCTCAGTCTTTCGGCACGACCTTGGCCGACGGCATCCATTTCTGGACCGATACCGGCTTGCCGTCCTGCGAACGCATGACGCGGGGACGCAGAACCTGAGTGATGGGCGGCGCCCCCACGGCTTCGTTGGTGGCGCTGTTCTTCTTGCCGTAAAAAGCAGCCATCGCCGACAGGGGGATTTCCGTGCGCAAGCCTTTGGCGAACGCTTCGCTATAAGGGGCATGACCACGAATGGTCTGGTTCAAATGTTCCGAGCCGTGCTGGCCGAAACGCCGCCAAATACTGTCGAGGAAATGGGTGACCGGCTCGGGTAGGCGCCGAGGCTCGATGGGCGGGCGCTGGATGGCGCAGGCGCGGAACACTCCCGGCTCGACCGGCCCCAGTTCCTCGGCCACGAAGATGGCCGGCATCAGCATCCGGCCGTTGTAAGCCACGGCGAAATAAGCCTGAGCCAGATACATCAGCCGGTGCAGTTTCTGGGGCTGGATGTATTCGTTCTCGTTCAAAGCCCGATCAACGAACCAGTAAGCGATGTCAAAACTGGATTCGACTGCCGCCGAGGCCACTGCTCCCTCCCATTCCATGCATGGGTCAAAACGCCCGGCATTCCGAGCCTACCTGTAAGGTACGCCTGGATGCGGGCAAGCTCAACGGCGCCGGCGTCGTGGCATGGGCAAAGCACATGCTGCGATCCGGTCCGCTCTTGCGATACGGTATAATGGGAATTCCCGAAGCGGAGAGCGAAACGCCCGGCCCGTCAGGAATATCGGTTGATCACGCTTCCCTGATTGCGGAACACTCCCTGGCAAACCTTCATGTTGAGCTCGTAGACACCCAGTCCCCTCATCAGGTCGGCGATGAAGATGGACGAGGAAAACTGCGAGTCTTGAGTGGCTTCACTGGCAGGGAACGAAGCAGCCTGGATCTTGACCAGCGGGGTAAACTGGTTCTGAGGGCTGTCTTCCTGGCGGCGCTGTTCATTGAAGGAGCCGAATCCGTCGGACGATCCTTCGCCGTAGGTACGGCGCCACGGGTCACTGACACTGGTGAAGGAGGTAGCGGCGGCGCCGTCCACTTTGTCGAAGACGGACGAGCGCGGCTCCGTCGAGATGCGCCCGATGGACGCACTCACGGAGGTAGCGGCACCCGCCGAGACCTTCGAAGTTGTGGACATGATGCACCGACCTTTTTACCCCATTCGTATTTTACACATAGCCGATAAAAGTGACCAAATTCTTTCGATAGCGCAAAAAGCGATCTTTCGTTTCAAAAACGTCATAGGACGTTCGGTTTCTTGGAGTTTATAGTCATATCAAGCAATTGCACTTGAGGGACCCAGGTATGACCGATACTCCTGCTCCGCGCCGCCGCTCCTCGTCCACGCCGCAACAGGCCGTTTCTCCGGAAAATCCGCCCCTCAGCGCCGCGCCTTGCGCCCCGGACAAGGTCAATCCCGCCGCCTTCAAGCGCCAGCCGCCGCCGCGTCACCAGGAACCCTGGATGCACTTCAAGGAAGTGGCTCCGGTCCCGCCCATCACCGAAAGCACCGACCGCCTGATGCATGCCATCCAAGGCAAGCTGACCCAGGGCCTGTCGCCGGCGTCGTTGATGCTGGCCTATCTGGACTGGGCGGTGCATTTGGGAAATTCAGCCGGCAAGATGACCGAGATGACCCAGAACGCCCTGGCCAAGTCGGTCCGTTTCGGCATGTGGGCGGCCCGCGCGGCGCAGGATCCCGACGCCGCCCCCTTCATCGAACCCCTGCCCCAGGACACCCGATTCGCCGCGGAAAGCTGGAAGACTTTTCCCTACAACGTTCTTTACCAGTCGTTCCTGCTGTCCGAGCAATGGTGGCATTACGCCACCACCGACGTGCGCGGTGTTTCCCCCCACCATCAGGACGTGGTCAGCTTCGCCGCCCGCCAGCTGCTGGACATGGCTTCGCCCTCCAACAATCCTCTGACCAACCCGGAGGTGACGCGCGCCACTTTCGAACAGGGCGGACAGAATTGGGTGCGCGGCGCCCAGAAATGGTTCGACGATTTCGAGCGCAGCCTGTCGGGCGCCGCCCCGGCCTCCGCCGCCGATTACCGCGTGGGCGAAACCATCGCCTGCTCGCCGGGCAAGGTGGTGTTCCGTAACCGGCTGGTGGAACTGATCCAGTACAGCCCCACCACCGAAAAGGTGCAGGCCGAACCGATCCTGATCGTGCCAGCCTGGATCATGAAGTACTACATCCTCGATCTCAGCCCGCATAATTCCATGGTCAAGTTCCTGGTAGAGCGGGGCTTCACCGTCTTCATGATCTCGTGGCGCAATCCCGGCCGGGACGAGCGCAACTTCGCCATGGAAGACTATATGCGCATGGGCGTGCTCGACAGCCTGAACGCCATCACCGCCATCACCGGCGGCGCCAAGGTGCATACCTGCGGCTATTGCCTGGGTGGCACGCTTCTGAGCATCGCCGCCGCCGCCCTGGCCCGCGACGGCGACGAGCGCATCAAGTCGGTGACGCTGCTCGCCGCCCAAACCGACTTCGAGGAAGCCGGCGAGATCATGCTGTTCATTGATGAAAGCCAGGTCAGCTTCCTGGAAGACATGATGTGGGACCAGGGCTATCTGGACACCAAGCAAATGTCCGGCGCCTTCCAGCTTTTGCGCTCCAACGATCTGATCTGGTCGCGCATCCTCAAGGAATACGTGCTGGGCGAACCGGAATTCATGAACGACCTGATGGCCTGGAATTCCGACGCCACCCGCATGCCCTACCGCATGCATTCGGAATATCTGCGCCATCTGTTCCTGGACAACGATCTGTCCAAGGGGCGCTATCTCGTGGACGACCGGGCCATCGCCCTGACCGACATCCGCGCCGACATCTGCGCCGTGGGCACCACCAAGGACCACATCGCCCCGTGGAAATCGGTGTTCAAGATTCACATCCTGACCGATACCGACGTGACCTTCATCCTGACCGGCGGCGGGCACAACGCCGGCATCGTCAGCGAGCCGGGCCACAAAAAGCGTTCCTATCAGATCGGCACCCGCCACGACATGGACCGCTACATCGATCCCGACACATGGGCGCAGGTGACGCCAAAAAGCGAGGGCTCGTGGTGGCTGGCCTGGGCCGATTGGCTGGAGGAACGCTCCAGCGGCCTGACCGCTCCGCCGTCCATGGGCAAGGCCGACGCCGGTTACGCCCCCCTCTACGCCGCGCCGGGCGAATACGTGCGGCAGAAGTGACGATGATCCGGGCCTGGGATATAGTGGCGCCTCAACCTTAATCAGGGTTCAGGTGCCGCCATGTCCAATGTTCTGGTTTCCGTCTTCTGCTCCGACCGCACCGGCCTGGTGTCGGCCATTGCCGGCCACCTGTTCGAGATCGGCGCCAATCTGGGCGATACCAGCTTCGCCGTTCTCGGCGCCGGGGCGGAATTCTCGAGCGTCTGCCAGCTTCCGGCCCATGTGTCGGAGGCTACGCTACAAGCTGAACTGGCTGCCTTACCCGAATTGGCCGGGGCAACCATCTCGGTCCAGTTGTTTGGGCTCGATCCTCAACTTCGCGACAATGCTCAGATCACCCATGTGGTGACGGTCGGCGGCGGCGACCGTCCCGGCCTGATCGCCCGCCTGTCGGAAGCCTTCACCCAGTTCCGCGCCAATATCGTGCGCATGGACGCCCAGCGCGTGCCGTTGGCCGGCGGCAGCCGCTACGTCACCCGCTTCGCCGTGTCCATCCCCGCCGCCAGCACCGAGAGCTGCCTGAACACCGTCGCCAACACCGCTGGCGAACTGGGTTTGTCCTGCGACGTGGCCGAGGGCTATCAGGCGTGAGCGGCGATTGGCTGGCACAGTTTCCCGACCTGCTGAAGCTCGACCCCGCCAGCCTGAAGACACTGCGGGACGAAGCCAAGGTGGCGTCGTTTCCCGCCGGGACCCCGCTGTTCCGGGGCGGCGACCTCAGCCGCAACTATCTGCTGGTGCTGGACGGTCAGGTACGGGTGCAGAAAGTGGCCGAATCCGGCCGCGAGATCGTGCTCTATCGTGTCGAGCCCGGCCAAAGCTGCGTACTGACCACCGCCTGCTTGCTGTCGGACATTCCCTATGGGGCCGAAGGCGTCGCCGAAAGCGAGCTGAAGGCGGTGGTTCTGCCCAGCGGCACCTTCCACCGGCTGACGGCCTCGTCCGAGGGCTTCCGTCGTTTCGTCTTCGCCGCCTATTCCACCCGCCTGTCCGAGCTTCTCTGCCTGATCGAGGAAGTGGCCTTCGGCCGCATCGACAAACGTCTGGCCGGATTTCTATCCGAGCGGGCCGGCAGCCAGGGCGAGGTCAAAGCCACCCATCAGGAACTGGCCGTCGAACTGGGCACCGCCCGCGAGGTCATCAGCCGCCAGCTCAAGGATTTCGAACGCCGGGGCTGGGTCGAACTGTCCCGCGGCTCGCTGCTGATCCGCAACCGCACCGCCTTGGAAAATTTAAGCCTCTGAAGAACTTGTGTAACTAGGTCACAGACCGTCCCCGCGGCGCATGATTACCTGATCCCCAGACGACATCCATTCCTTGGGGAGAGATCATCATGAAGAACGTTGGAACCATTGACCGCGCCGCCCGCGCCGTCGTCGGCGTCGGCCTGATTGCCTGGGCCGCCCTGGGCGGCCCGGTGTGGGCCTGGATCGGCGTCGTGCCCCTGGCCACAGCCGCCATCTCCTTCTGCCCCGCCTACCGCCTGCTGGGCATCCGCACCTGCCCGCGTCCGTAAAGGTTCCTGAGCGGCATAAAAAAAAACGCCGGAGGAAATCCCTCCGGCGTTTTTGTTTTCCGGCTTGCCTACGGCCCTTAAGCCGCCTCGCTCTCGGCGGCGGCGGCCTTGACCGCCGTCTGCAGCTTGGCGAAAGCCCGGTTTTCCAATTGGCGCACACGTTCGCGGCTGATGCCGTAACGTTCGCCCAGTTCTTCCAGGGTCATCGGGTTGGCGCTCAAACGGCGCTCGGTCAGAATGTCCAGTTCGCGCTGATCGAGCACCTTTAGACCTTCGGACAACCAGCGGTTCTGCAGATGGCGCTCCTCGCGGTCGCCCAGAGCGATTTCCTGGTTGGGCGACTCGTCCACCAGCAAATCCTGACGCTCCATGCTCATGTCGGCCGCCACCGGAGCGTTGAGCGAGGAATCGCGCCCTGCGATGCGGCGGTTCATCACCTGCACCTCGGCCTCGGGGACATTCAACTCGGCGGCGATGCGCTTGACATCGTCATGCCCCAGTTCGCCGCCGTCGATGATGCTCAGTTTGGACTTCACCCGGCGCAGGTTGAAGAACAGCTTTTTGTGAGCGGCCAGGGTGCCCAAACGGACCATCGACCAGCTGCTCAACACATATTCGTGCAGCGCGGCCTTGATCCACCACATGGCATAGGTGGCCAAACGGAACCCCTTGTCGGGATCGAATTTCTTGACGGCCCGCATCAGGCCCAGATTGCCTTCGCTGACCAGATCGGCCATCGGCAGGCCATAGTGACGGAACCCCAGGGCCATCTTGGCCACCAGACGCAAATGGCTGGTCACCAGCTGATGGGCGGCATCGACGTCTTCATGTTCCTGCCAGCGCTTGGCCAGCATGAATTCCTGCTCCTGCGACAGCACCGGAAACGACCGGATTTCGCGGAGATACTTAACAAGCCCGCCGTCGGGGGACAGAACGGGCAAAGCGGCATAAGTGGCAGACATGGCAAAAATACTCCCGGAAAACAAATAAACGCGTCACATCGCAGGCCTGCGGCGCAGGCCCGGCAGATGCGGGCTATCCGGAAATATGCCGGCCAACAGAAACGTGGCTCATAATCATGGGTCACATCCTCCAATCGAAGCAACATGACAAGCGGTCCGCCACAGGGCCGGACCAATCGACGCAGCCCCACCATGGGCCCTGCGCTTGAGTGAAATTTTCCAACACCTGACCAGCCAAGTCAAGCTTTGCTGGAAAGATCGTTCTTTTCACCCGGCGTCACGGCACGGGGCGCCGACAGTTCATGCGCTCGGTTGTGAGATTTGCCCGAGATTGTGTCGAAAATATGGGGCGATTGAGGCGAAGCTGCTGGCAAATGACCTTATTCCCCCGGTTATCGGCCACAAAATTGCCGGAGTTCTACAGTCAACTACGCATCGGTGATCCTTGTATGGAAAGGAAAATCTCATGCGTACACGTACCACCACGACCATGATCCTGTTGGGCTGCCTGGGTTTGGCGGCCTGCGGCAACACCCGGCTGGACCGCGCCGTTTCAGGCGCCGGACTTGGCGCAGCGGGCGGCGCGGCGGTCGGCGCCATCGCCGGCGGTCCGATTCTGGGCGCGGCGGCGGTCGGCGCCGTGGCCGGCGGCGCGGTCGGCGCCATCACCGAGAAGCACCAGATCAACCTGGGCAAAGCCTGGTGGGAGCATTAAGCCTTCCAATCGTAACGATAATTCCTTAAGCCGCTACCCTTCACAAAAGGCGGATGGACACCTATCTTGGGGGTACAGATTAGTTTCAGTCCAACATCCCTGGAGAGGATATAATGGCCATCGAACTTCCTGCCCTTCCCTATGACGCGAAGGCCCTTGAGCCGTTCATCTCGGCCAACACCTTGTCCTTCCATCATGGGAAGCATCATGCGGCCTATGTGAACAATTTCAACAACCTGACCAAGGACACGCCTCTGGCCGCCAAAAGCCTCGAGGACGTCATTGTCGAAGTCGCCGGGGACGCCACCAAGGCCGGCATCTTCAACAATGCCGCCCAGGTGTGGAACCACACTTTCTTCTGGCATTGCCTGAAGCCCAACGGCGGCGGAAAGCCGGCCGGCGCGCTGCTGGACAAGATCGTGGCCGATTTCGGCTCGTTCGATAAGTTCGTCGAAGATTTCAAGGCCGCCGCCACCACCCAGTTCGGCTCCGGCTGGGCCTGGCTGGTGCTGGACAAGGGCGCCCTGAAGATCACCAAGACCGCCAACGCCGACACCCCCCTGGCCCACGGCCAGATCCCGCTGTTCACCGTCGACGTCTGGGAACACGCCTATTATCTGGACTATCAGAACCGCCGCCCGGACTTCGTGTCCGCCGTTCTGGAGAATCTGGCCAACTGGGACTTCGTTTCCCAGAACCTGAACAAGGCTCGTCACGCCTGATCGGCGGGATGACCCCATGTGAACGGAAACGGGGCCGCAAGGCCCCGTTTTCATGTGTGGTGGCGCAAATGCCGCAGCAATACGCGGCGGCGCACGCGAATGTCGTCGACCAGCGGCACCACAGCCAGCAGGGTCAGCAGCCCGGCCAGCGGCAAGGTCGAGGCATAGCCCACAGTATGGAAGCCGAAAGCGCCGCAGACACCGCCGACGAAAAACGAGCCGACCATGGTCATGAGCAGGGCAAAACGCCGGAAGTCGGCGTGAACCGGCTTGTAATGGGAGCTTTCCCGGCCAAGGTTGATATAGATCATCTTGCCGATTTCGATCCCCATGTCGGTGACCATGCCCGTCATGTGGGTGGTGCGGATTTCCGCCTTGGAAATCTTGGTGATGATGGCGTTCTGCAACCCCATGATGAAACACAGCAGCAGCACCGTGATGGGGACGAATCCCCACAGGCTTTGCAGATAGCCCCCCATCAGCCCGAAAGCGCACAGCAGCAGCGCCTCCCACAGCAGGGGATAGGCGTATTCGCTGTGCGTGCGGTGATGCCGTCCCCAATTGATCAGGATCGAGGAATAGGCCGCCCCGGCCATGAAAGCCGCCACCGCGCCGAATCCCGTCATCACCGCCAGCCAATCGTGCAGCACGAGGTTGTCGGCCATGGACGAAACCATGCCGCTCATGTGCGACGTGTATTGATGAATGGCCATGAAACCACCGGCGTTGGCGGCCCCGGCGACGAAGGCCAGAGAAACGCCCAGATGCCTGTTGGCGTCCTGCGAACGGCGGTTCCCGGTCAATCTGCGTAAGTAACGGCGCATTCCGAATGCCGGAACGACCGTCCGGCCCTTTCTCCGTCAGGGGGCCGGAAACAGTGCCGCGGCAAGGCGGCGTTCTTCCGCCAGCAGCACGTTATAAGTCCGGCAGGCCGCCCCGGTATCCATCACCTCCAGGGCGATGCCCAGCGCCTTGCAATGGCGGCGCAGCACGGCGGGCGGCAGCACCATGCGCGGCCCGGTGCCCAGCAGCAGGATTTCCACCTTGGGCAGGCTTTCCTCGACGGCGACGATATGACGAGGCTCCAGCCCCGCTAGGTCGACGGCATCCCAGGCCAGCACCCGATCGGGGAACAGTAGCACCGCCCCCTCGTGGCGGATGCCGCTGATGCGGAATCCGCCGTCGCCGTATCCCTGGATGACCTGCCGGTCGGCGGGAATGAGCGGGGTGACGTCCATTAGGGCTGAGCTTCCGCCGACTTGCCGTCCGCCGCCGGAGCGTCGGCCTTGATGAAGTGCTCGCGGGTGGCGCCCAGCCACAGCACGATCGGCGACGACACCAGCACCGACGAATAGATGCCGAAGACGATGCCGATGGTCAGAGCCAAAGCGAAGTTATGCAGCGTCTCGCCGCCGAAGAACAGCATCGACAGCACCACCAGCTCGGTACAGCCGTGGGTGATCAGGGTGCGGCTCATGGTGGCGGTGATGGCGTTGTTGATGATCTCGGCCACCGACAGCTTCTTGTACTTGCGGAAGTTTTCGCGGATCCGGTCGAACACCACCACGGATTCGTTGACCGAATAACCCAGCACCGACAGCACCGCCGCCAGCACGGTCAGCGAGAACTCCCACTGGAAGAAGGCGAAAAAGCCCAGAATGATGACCACGTCGTGCAGGTTGGCGATGATCGCCGCCACGGCGAAGCGCCATTCAAAGCGGAAAGCCAGATAGGCCATGATGCCAAGGCAAACCAGCGACAGGGCGATGGTGCCGTCTGTCACCAGTTCCTTGCCCACCTGCGGACCGATGAACTCGACGCGGCGCAGGTCGACGTCGGGGGCGTCGGCGCGCAGGGCGGCGATGACCTTGTCCGACAATTGCGCCGACGACACGCCTTCCTTCAGCGGCATGCGGATGATCAGGTCCGACGACGTGCCGAAATTCTGCACGGCGCTGTCCAGAATACCGGCCTTTTCCAGCGAGGCCTGAGCCTTGCCGGGCTCGGCGGACTGCTGATAATGCACCTCGATCACCGTGCCGCCGGTGAATTCGACACCGAAATTCAGCCCCTTGGTGACCAAGAAAAACACCGACAGGATGAAGGTCACGAGCGAGATCAGGGTGGTCGTCCTGGCATAGCTCATGAACGGGATGTCGTGCTTGAAGCGGAAGAACTCAATCATCGTCTAAACTCCCTTCCGCCGCTCAGATCGAAATATTGACCAGCTTGCGCTGGCGGCCATAGGTCAGATTGACCAAAGCGCGGGAGACCAGAATGGCGCTGAACATCGACGTCAGAATGCCCAGGCACAGAACCACGGCGAAGCCGCGGACCGGGCCGGTGCCGTAGGCGAACAAAGCCATGCCGGCAATGAAGTTGGTGACGTTCGAGTCCAGAATGGTGGCAAAAGCGCGGGAATAGCCGGCGCTGAGGGCGGCATGGGGCGTATGCCCGGCCCGCAACTCCTCGCGGATACGCTCGTTGATCAGCACGTTGGCGTCGATGGCCATACCCACCGTCAGGGCGATGGCGGCGATGCCCGGCAGAGTCAAAGTAGCCTGCATCATCGACAGTACGGCCACCAGCATCAGCACGTTCACCGCCAGCGCGACGGCCGAGAACATGCCCATGCGACGGTAATAGACGATCATGAAGAGAGTGATGGCGACAAAGCCCCACAGCACCGAATGCACGCCCTTGGCAATGTTCTCGGCACCCAGGCTGGGGCCGATGGTGCGTTCCTCGATGATCTCCATCGGCGCGGCCAAGGCGCCGGCGCGCAGCAGCAGCGAAACGTCGTTGGCGTCCTTGACGGTCATGCGGCCGGTGATCTGCACCTGACCGCCGTTAATCGGCTCGCGGATCACCGGAGCGGTGATAACCTCGCCCTTGCCCTTTTCGATCAGGATGATGGCCATGCGCTTGCCGACATTGTCGCGGGTGACCTGACCGAAGATGCGGGCGCCGCGGGTGTCCATATTGACATGCACGGCAGGCTGGCCCGACTGGTCGTAGCCGGCAGAAGCGCCAGAAATGTCCTCGCCGGTCAGGATCGACAGCTTCTTGACCAGCAGCGGCTCGCCGTCGCGGTTCGAGGTGTAGAAATCGTCACCCGGCGGCACCAGCCCCTTGGCGGCGGCGGCGATGGTCGGGCCGTCCATATGCTCGTCGTCCACCAGATGGATTTCCAGGCTGGCGGTCCGGCCCAGAATGTCCTTGGCCTTGGCGGTATCCTGCACGCCCGGCAACTGCACCACCACGCGGTCGGGCCCCTGCTGCTGAATGACCGGCTCGGCCACGCCCAGCTCGTTGACGCGGTTGCGCAAGGTCAGAATGTTCTGCTGGATGGCCTGATCCTGGATGGCCTTCAAAGCCACCGGGGTCTGGGACAATTGCAGGCGGGTGTCGTCCAGCGAGGTGATGGTGACGTCGCGCAAAGCCTTGCGCAGGGTTTCCGAACCCTGTTCGCGGGTGTCGGCGTCCTTGAACTTGACGATCAGGTTGGTGCCGTCGCGGGTAACGCCGGCCAGCGGAATCTTTTCATCGCGCAGCTTATTGCGGATGTCGTTGGTCTGGCGGTCCAACTGCTTGCTCTGAGCGGCCTTCATGTCGACCTGCATCAGAAAATGCACGCCGCCGCGCAGATCCAGACCCAGATACATCGGCAGGGCGCCCATGGATTGCAGCCACTGGGGCGTCGCTGAAAGCAGGTTCAGCGCCACGGTGTAGCTGTCGCCCAAGGCCGCCTGAAGGGCATCCTTGGCCTTCAGCTGCGTATCGTTATCGGCTACCCGCACCTTGATGCCGTTGGCGTCCGAAAGCATCCCGTCATAGGAGATGGAGGCGCTTTTCAAGGTGCTTTCCACACGGGCCAGCAAAGCCTGGTCCACCTGGGCCACGGAACTGGCCGGAGACACCTGAACCGCCGGAACCTCGCCGAAGAAGTTGGGCAGCGAATAGATGACGCCAAGCAGGATGACGACCAGGATGGTGATGTATTTCCACCGCGGATAACGGTTCATGCGGACCTCGTGGGAGATGCGTTTGGGCGGGAAGCCGCCGCTGGCGGGCGGCCTCCTCGCACCCGGTTACTTCTTGTCTTCTTCGGTAGCGGCGGCGGCTTCGCCGTCTTTGTTCGCGTCCTTGGCGGCGGAAACCGGCTCGGTCTTGGCCTGGATTTCGCCGATGGCCTGACGCGCCACGCGGATCTTCACGTTCTCGGCGATCTCGACCAGAACGGACTGTTCATCGACAACCTTGCTGACAGTGCCGAAGATGCCGCTTTGCAGCACGACCTTGTCGCCACGGCGCAGCTGGGACACCATTTCCTTGTGCATCTTGGCCTTCTTGGCCTGCGGACGCCACATCAGGAAATAGAACACCACCAGGATCAGTACGAAGGGAAGGAACTGCTCCAGACCGGCGGCAGGGCCGGCGGCGGCGGGAGCGGCAGCCTGCGCGAACGCCTCGGAAATAAACATGAGAGACTCCTGATCTGCAAAATGCTTTTAAAGCAGCGGGACTATAGCGGGCTTGGGCGCAGTTGCAAATGTTTGGTTCGTGACCGCGACGGGCATCGCCGCCGTCCTTGGGCATTTCGCCACCTCTCCTATTACCAGCGGCCTAACGCCGTCACCTTGACCATTCGCAGGCCGGTGTTACCTTCTTTGTCATCATGACCATCGACCCCGTTATCCTCTCGCAGCTCTCGCGCATCGCCGATGCCCTGGAGCGGCTCGCCCCGCCGCCGCCGCGCGCCACCGATCTGGCCGCCGCCGACGCCTTCCTCTGGCATGCCCGCCCCGAAGGGCTGGAACCTGTCACCAAGGTCAACCGCGTGGACGTATCCCTGTTGCAGGGCATCGAGCTGCAGCGGCAAACCCTGATGGACAACACCCGGCGCTTTTCCGACGGCCTGCCTGCCAACAACGCCCTGCTATGGGGTGCGCGCGGCACCGGCAAATCGTCTCTGGTCAAGGCCGTCCACGCCGCCATCAACACCGAGACGCCCGGCCGCCTCGCCCTGGTGGAAATCCACCGCGAAGACATCGTCACCCTGCCCCGGCTGCTGGGCCTTTTGAAGCAAAGCGGCCGCCGCTGCCTACTGTTCTGCGACGACCTGTCGTTCGAAGGCGCCGACGAAAGCTACAAATCCCTGAAGGCCGTGCTGGAAGGCGGCATCGAAGGACGCCCCGAGAACGTTCTGTTCTACGCCACCTCGAACCGCCGCCACCTGTTGTCGCGCGACATGATCGAGAACGAACGTTCGACGGCCATCAACCCCAGCGAAGCCACCGAGGAAAAGGTCAGCCTGTCCGACCGCTTCGGCCTGTGGCTGGGCTTCCATAATCTGGATCAAAGCATCTATTTCGCCATCATCGAAGGTTATGCCCAGGCGTTCGGCCTGGACATGCCCCTTGAGGAATTGCGGGCGGCGGCGGTGGAATGGTCAGTGACGCGCGGTTCGCGTTCGGGCCGCGTCGCCTGGCAGTTCATCCAGGACGTCGCCGGACGCCTGGGCAAAACGCTGGGCTAACCCAGGCAAGCAGACGAAGGCGGCCCTGCCGCCTTCGCCGCCAGCGTCACTTGCTATGAGGGCTTTCCCTCAACAAAAAAACACTTCCGGTGGCATCCCATGCTAGAAGCATGGCGATGACTTTCTGATCTTCAAGGGTGCAAAAATGCGTTTGATCCTCGCCATAGTGATTCCCTGGCTGCAATTTTTCACGATTGGCCGCCCTTTCGCGGGGATCATCTGCCTGATCCTGCAGATCACTCTGATCGGCTGGATACCCGCCACCATCTGGTCGGTCTATGCTCTGTCCTCGTACAAGACCGACAAGAAAATCGAAGCGGCGCTGAAGACGGCGCAAAAGCAGGTTTAGCAAGCGCTCCGATCACAGAAAAAGCCGGCCACAAGGCCGGCTTTTTCATACCCCCCATTCGGGTGCGGGACGATCAATCCTTCAGCATCGTTTCGGGGTCGACGGCGCGGGTGCCCTGGCGCAGTTCGAAATGCAGCTGGGGCTGAGTAACGCCGCCGGAATCGCCGGACAAGGCGATTTTCTGGCCGCGCTTGACGGTTTCGCCCCGCTTGACCAGCAATTGGTCGTTGTGCGCATAAGCCGTCATCCAACCATCGGCATGCTTGATCAGCAGCAGATTGCCGAAACCGCGCAGCTCGTTTCCGGAATAGGCCACCACCCCGTCTTCGGCGGCGACCACCGACGATCCTTTGGGAACGGCGATATTGATGCCGTCGTTGTGAACGCCTTTGCCGGCATTGCCGAATTCGGAAATCACCTCGCCCTTCACCGGCCAGACAAAGCCCTTGCCCGATTTCGGCGGCGGCGCCTGGATGGGAGCGGGAGCGGCGGCGGAAGCCGTCTGCGCCGGCGCTTGGGCCGTCGGCGCCGGGGCGGAGGACGCGGAAGCCGTCGCCGGAGCGGACGCCGCCGGTTGTTGCGCGGGCGGAGCCGGAGGCGGAGGAGGCGGAGGTTCCGCGACTTTTTCCCGTTCGGCCAGAGTGGCATAGCCGCCCTTCTTGGTATCCGGCTTCTGTTCGGGCAGCGGCGCCGACGTCACCGGCGCGGCGGCGGGAGCGCGGGCGGCCGTGTCCACCGGCGCCGCTTGGCCGGTGGTCGGCAGCTTCAGCTTCTGCCCGACCTTGATCAGATTGGGATCGGTGATGTTGTTCATCCGCGCCAGAGTGGCATAAGGCACTCCGGTCTTGCGGGAAATAGTCAGCAGGCTGTCGCCCTTCACCACCACATATTCGCGGGTGGTGGACAAATACAGCAACTGCCCCACCGTCAACTGATAGGGCGGCTGCAGATTGTTGGCGTCGATCAGGGCGCGCACCGACATATTGAACTGCCGCGCCACGCCGTAAATGGTGTCGCCCCGCTGCACCACATAGGTACCGTTCGAGGTGGAACGGTCGACATTACCGCCTTGGCGGTAATCCACGCCGGTACCGGGACCGGGGGTCATGGAGCAGCCGGCGGCCAGCAAGCCGATGGCGGCGACGAAAGCGAAGCGGGAAAGGATTTGCAGACGGCTCATGGCCGGAACAGTAGCGGAACCCTGCCATCGGGGCAATGGCGGGAAGATGAAGACTTATTCGGGCGGCGCTCCACCCACCAGCGGCACGAAGCGCACCGGGAACAGATTTTCGGCGGTGGGACGCCCGCCCACCTTGCGGACGCGGACGATGATCTGTTCGCCGCCCTGGTTGCCCACGGGCAGCACCATCACACCCTCGTCCGACAATTGGTCCAGCAGATTCTGCGGAATCTCCGTTGCCGCCGCCGTCACCATGATGCGGTCGAAGGGTGCCTGTTCCGGCCAGCCCCGCATGCCGTCGCCGCAGATGGCGGTGATGTTGTGCACATGCAGATGTTTGAAGCGCTGCTCCGCTTCCTTCAGCAGGGGCTTGTGGCGCTCGATGGTATAGACCCGGCGGCACAGGCGGGCCAGCACCGCCGCCTGATAACCCGAGCCGGTGCCGATCTCCAGCACCTTTTGCCGGTCGCCGACTTCCAGCGCCTGGCTCATCAGCGCCACCACCAGGGGCTGGCTGACGGTCTGACCCTGCCCGATGGGCAGCGCCGTGTTCTCGTAGGCTTGATCCAGAAACGGCGCGGGCACGAACAGTTCGCGGGGCAACCGCTCGATGGCGGCAAGAACGCGGGTATCCACCACGCCGGCCCGGCGCAGTTCCATGATCAGTCGGATCCTGCGGGCCTCGCCGCTCATCCCAGCAATGTCTCCAGCCGCCCCAAAGCCTCGGCATGGGTAAAATCGACGCAGAGCGGCGTCACCGACACATAGCCCCGGCCCACCGCGTCCAGGTCCGAACCGGGTTGCCCCCGGTCCATGGCCCGCTGGCCGCCGATCCAGTAATAGGCGTCGCCGCGGGGATCGAAGCGTTCGCTCACGGAGTCCGCCACGGCGCGCTTGCCTTGGCGGGCGGCGCAGACGCCCTTGACGCTGCCGTGCAGCATGTCGGGGAAATTAACGTTGATCAGCACGTTGCCGGGCCAGCCGGTGGAGCACAGGCGGCGGATCACCTCCGGCGCCCAATGTTCCGCCGTGGCCCATTTGACCGGATGGCGGTCCTCGAAAACCTGCGAAAAGGCGATGGAGGGAATGCCCAAAAGGGTTCCTTCCATGGCCGCCGCCACCGTGCCGGAATAGGTGACGTCGTCCCCCAGATTGCCGCCGCGATTGATGCCCGACAGCACCAGAGTCGGCCTTTTGTCGGCCAGGATCTGGCGCACTCCGACCAGCACGCTGTCGGTGGGCGTGCCGTCCACCGAGAAGCGGTAGTCGGACACCTGATGAATTCGCAGCGGACGGCGAACCGTCAGCGAATGGGCGACGGCGCTTTGCTCCGAGGCCGGTGCCACCACCCAGACGTCGTCGCTCAACGTGCGCGCCACCTTCTCCAGCACCTTGATGCCGGGAGCGTCGATGCCGTCGTCGTTGGAAACCAGGATGCGGGTACCGCGCAGGTCCGTGATGGGATCAAACATTCGGCTGGATGACCTCCAGCCCGCCCATGTAATGGCGCAAGGCTTCCGGCACCACCACCGAGCCGTCGGCCTGCTGGTAATTCTCCAGAATGGCCACCAGGGTACGGCCCACGGCCAGCCCCGAACCGTTCAGGGTATGCACGAAGCGGGTGCCCTTTTCTCCGGCGGAGCGAAAGCGGGCGTTCATGCGCCGGGCCTGGAAATCGCCACAGTTGGAACAGCTGGAAATTTCGCGGTAGGTGTTCTGGCCGGGCAGCCAAACCTCGATGTCGAAGGTCTTGCGGGCCGAAAAGCCCATATCGCCGGTGCACAGAACGATGACCCGGTACGGCAGGCCCAGCCGCTTCAGAATGTCCTCTGCGCAGGCGGTCATCCGCTCGTGCTCTTCCTCGGACTGGTCGGGATGGGCGATGCTGACCATTTCGACCTTGCTGAACTGGTGCTGGCGGATCATGCCGCGGGTGTCCTTGCCCGCCGCTCCGGCCTCCGAGCGGAAGCACTGGGTCAGGGCGGTCATGCGGACCGGCAGCTTGGCCTCGTCCAGAATCTCGCCGGCCACCAGATTGGTCAGCGGCACCTCGGCGGTGGGGATCAGGTAATGACCGGTATTGGCCTTGAACAGATCCTCGCCGAACTTGGGCAACTGGCCGGTGCCGTACAGGGCTTCATCGCGCACCATGAAAGGCGGATTGATCTCGGTATAGCCCTTTTCGCCGGTATGAATGTTCAGCATGAAGGCCGACAAGGCCCGTTCCATGCGGGCCAGCGCGCCTTTCAACACGACGAAACGCGCCCCCGACAGCTTGGCGGCGCTTTCGAAGTCCATCAGCCCCAGGCCGGTGCCGATGGCGTCGTGCTCCTTGGGCGCGAAATCGAAGGCGCGGGGCGTGCCGACGCGGCGCAATTCGACGTTGGCGCTTTCGTCGGGGCCTTCCGGCACTTCGTCCGCCGGCAGGTTCGGCGTCGCCATCAAGATGCCGTCGATTTCCTCGGCCACGGACTTTTCCTCGACCTCGGCGGCGGTAATGCCGTCCTTCAGAGCCGCGACCTCGTCCATCAGAGCCTGGGCGTCGCCGCCCTGACGTTTGACCAAGCCGATCTGCTTTGAGGCTTCGTTGCGTTTGGCCTGCATGTCCTGGAATGCGGTCTGAGCGGCGCGGCGCTTGGCGTCCAGCTCCAGAATGCGGGCCGACAGGGGGGCCAGACCGCGACGGGCCAGACCCGCATCAAAAGCCTCGGGATTTTCGCGGATGGACTTGATGTCGTGCATGAAACGCCTTCTTTCGAAATTCCGGCCGATCTGGGCCGGTTATAGAGCGGAGCCCCCGAAGGGGACAAGACCGCCCCTACCCCTCGTTAAAATCGGTGTCTTCCACCGGATCGGCCAACGCCGTCCCTTCGGCCTCGACGCTCTTCTGATCCTTTTCCACCCAGCGGCAGGACAGGATCGAGATTTCGTAAAGAATCAGCATCGGGATCGCCAGGCTGAGCTGGCTGATGATATCGGGCGGCGTCAGAACGGCGGCGGCGATGAAGACGCCGACGATGGCATAGCGGCGCTTTTCCACCAGATCGCTGGCGTCGAGAATACCGACACGGGCCAGCAGCGTCAGCGCCACCGGCATCTGGAAGGCCAGACCGAAGGCGAAGATCAACTGCATCACCAGCGACAGATATTCGCCGACCTTGGCCTGCAGTTCGATGGGCAGCCCGCCGGTATCGGCGCCCAGGCTTTCGAAGGACAGGAAAAAGTTCCAGGCCATGGGCAGCACAAGATAGTAGAGAAGCGCCGCACCTGCCAGGAACAGCACCGGCGTCGCCACCAGGAAGGGGGCGAAGGCGCGCTTTTCATGCTTGTAAAGCCCCGGCGCGACGAAGGCCCACAACTGCCCGGCCCAGATGGGAAAGCAGATGAAGGCGGCGGCGAAGGCCGAAACGCGGACATAGGTCCAAAAAGCTTCGGTCAGGCTGGTGTAGATCATGCGGCGGTTCGAATCGCCGTGCAGTTCCATCACATGGGCCAGCGGCTCGACCAGAAAGCCGTAGATGTTCTTCGAAAAGTAATAGCAGACCAGAAAGATCAGAAAGAAAGCGACGAAGGAGATCATCAGCCGCTTGCGCAGCTCGATCAAATGCTCCATCAGCGGCATCCGGCTTTCTTCGACGGGATCGGTCACGATTTAGGCTCGATATGGGCGGCGGTCCCGGTGGCCGCTTCCGGCGCCGTCTCGGCAGCGGTGACGGTAGGAGTGGTGGGCGGCAGAATCGACGCCTCCTGCTTCAACGACGCGGCGGCGGCCATGTCCTGCACCTTGTTGGGGTCGAAATCGCTCAGATGGCGCTCCAGATCGGCCTTGCTCTGTTGCGACAGGGTGCTGACCGACTGGACCTGCTTTTTCATTTCGGCCAGTTCGGATTCGCGCATCATGTCGTCCAGATTGCGCTGAAACTCACCGGCCAGCAGACGGGCCTTGCGGGTCCATTGGCCCATGGTGCGCATGACCTTGGGCAAGTCCTTGGGGCCGATGACCAGCAGCGCAACGCCGCCGATCAAGGCCAGCTCGGACCAAGCGATATCGAACATGGACCCCTTCCCGCCGGTTCGCGGCTTAATGCTTGGCGGCGTCTTCGCTCTTGGGAGCGGAGGCGGAAGCAGCGGCAGCCGGAGCGTCGGCGGTCAGTTCGCGAGGGGGTTCGGCGGGCTTGGCGGCCGGAGCCTCGTCATCGGCGAGTCCCTTCTTGAAGGCCTTGACGCCCTGAGCCACGTCACCCATCAGGTTGGAGATCTTGCCCTTGCCGCCGAACAGCAGAAGCGCCACGGCCAGAACGATCATCCAATGCCAAATGCTAAAAGAACCCATTGTCCATTTCTCCAAGGGAGCGGAAAGCCGGCGGATCATCGCAAAAGACGACGCCTCCGGCAATGCCTGCAAGCTCTCAGCCTACGAATTCCGTCATATTAGTTAAAGCTCGTCGTCCTCGTCGGCCATATTGAGCGGACGCAAGACCTCCAGGGCGCGGCGTTCCAGTTCGTCCTCGTCCAATTCTTCGGCCACGTCCAGCAGATCGGCATCCTCGCCGGCGCGGTTGGCGTAGCTGGACAGACCGGGGCGGGAGTCCAACAGACCCGCCGCCTTCAATTCCTCGATGCCCGGCAAATCGTCGGTGGCCAGCAAGCCGAAATGATCCAGGAAGCTTTCCGTGGTTCCCCACAGCATGGGCTTGCCCGGCGTCCGCTTGCGGCCCCTGGGCCTGATCCAGCCGGCCTCGAACAAGACGTCCAGAGTACCACGGCTGAGGGCCACGCCACGAATCTCCTCGATCTCGGCGCGGGTGCAGGGCTGATGATAGGCGATGATCGACAGCGTCTCGACGGCGGCGCGCGACAGCTTCTTGCCGACATTCTGCTCGATGGTCAGGGCGGCGGCCAGATCGGGCGCGGTGCGGAAGGCCCATTTGCCGCCGCGCCGCACCAGATTGACGCCGCGTTCGGCATAGACGTCCTGCAGGTCGGCCAACAGTTCCTCAAGATCCACGCCTTCGGGCAGCCGTTCGGCCAGACTGCGCTCGTCCAAGGGTTCGGCCGAGGCGAACAGCAAGGCCTCGATCAGCCGCAGATGCTGGAAATCACTCATCTCTCTTTCCTTCCGCCGGCTTCAGCCAGATGTCGGCGAAGACCTCGTCCTGCCGCAGTTCCAGCTTGCCTTGGCGGCACAGCTCCAAAATCGCCACGAAATGCGCCGACACCGCCGAACGCCGCACCAGGCCGCCCAAGCCCGGAGGCAGGAAACTCATCAGCGTCGACCAACGCGGCAACTTGCCCAGCATGGTTTCCAAACGGCGGATGGCGTCGTCCACCGAGTACAGATCCGGCGCCTCGATGTGCAGGGTGGTGACCTTTTGGCGGCGCTGAATGTCGGCATAGGCCTTCAGCAAGTCGTAAAGCCCCACTTCCCAGACGGGGCGGGACACCACCGACACACCCTCGGGCTCGCCGCGCGGAAAGACGTCGCGGCCCAGACGCGGGCGGTTCATCAGCTTTTCACCGGCCTGACGCATGGCCTCCAGCCTTTGCAGCTGGAAGGCCAGGGCGGCGGCCATCTCTTCGCCGCTGGGCTCGTCTTCCGGCGCAGGCTCGGGCAAGAGCAGACGGGACTTCAGATAAGCCAGCCACGCCGCCATCACCAGATAATCGGCGGCCAGTTCCAGATGGTCGCGCGCCGCCCGCTCGATGAAGGACAGATACTGCTCGGCCAGCCGCAGGATGGAAATCTTGGCCAGATCCACCTTCTGGTCGCGGGCCAGTTCCAAAAGAACGTCCAGCGGCCCCTCGTAGCCGTCCAGATCCACCACCAGGGCGGCGGCGGGCGGCGGCTCCAGCCGCTCGGGCTGGTCGAAAGCGTCGAAGATGCCCGGCTGGGTCATGCTTGCCGTCCGTCAGGGAAGACCGATCACCAGATCGATCAGCCAGGCCAGCATGTTGACCGGAATGCCGACGATGATATCAAACAGATCAATATGCAGCATGGGCAGAATGAAGATGGCGCCCAACAGGATGAAGAAGGTGTAACGCTCCACTTGGGCCAGCTTGTATCCCCAGGGGCGCGGCAAAATCGCCACCAGCACCCGACCGCCGTCCAGCGGCGGCAGCGGGATCATGTTGAACACCGCCAGCACCAGATTGATCATCACCGAATTGGCCAGATTGGCGGCCACCCAGGTCTGGCCGAAAGCCGGAACATAGGGCGTCAGATGCGCCAGCAAGGCCGAGATCACCGCCAGCAGGATGTTGGTGCCCGGCCCCGCCAGGGCGACCATCACCATGCCCAGGCGCAAAGGCTTGAGACGCCCGAAACTGACCGGCACCGGCTTGGCCCAACCGAACAGGAAATGCGCCCCCGACAGCAGCAGCATGGCCGGCAGCAGAATCGTGCCGAAGGGATCGACGTGATGCAGCGGATTGGCGGAAACCCGTCCCTGGCGCAAAGCGGTGTCGTCACCGAAACGCAGGGCGGCGAAACCGTGGGCGGCTTCGTGCAGGGTGATGGCCAGAATCAGCGGGATGACCCAGACGGCGAAGGACTGGACGGCTTCGGCCATCTGCGGAGGAATGCCGTTCATGCCCCTTCCCCCTTCAAAACGTCGTCCAAAGCGGCTTGCGCGCCCGTAGGCAGCGGGCGGTTGCGCAACATGGCGTCGGCGCGGGCCAGACGCTCCAGCGAGGCGTCGTTCAAAGGCCGCAGGGCCGAGGCGATGGCGGTCATTTCCTCCATGTCGCCATTGCAATGCAAGGCGATATCGCAACCGGCGTCCAGGCTGTCGCGGGTACGATCGGCGAAATCGCCCTTCAGCGCCTTCATCGACAGATCGTCCGACAGCAGGACGGCCTCGCAGCCGATCTCGCCGCGAATCACCTGTTCGATGACGATGGGCGAGGTGGTGGCGGGACGCAAGGCGTCGAAGGCTTTGTAGACCACATGGGCGGTCATGGCCCAGGGCGCGTTGCGCATGATGCGGAAGGCGGCGAAGTCGGTGGCCGACAGAATGGCGGCGTCCTCCACCACCACCGGCAGGTCGAGATGGCTGTCGACCAAGGCCCGGCCGTGGCCGGGAATATGCTTGATCACCGGCATCACGCCGCCATCCAGCAAACCGTCGGTGACGGCGCGGCCCAGGTCGGACACCAACATGGAATCCCAGCCCAAGGCGCGGTCGCCGATGATGTCGTGGGCGCCGGGAACCGGCACGTCCAGTACCGGCGCGCAATCGACGTCGATGCCCAGATCAGCCAAATCCTCGGCAATCAGGCGGGCATTCAGGCGGCAGGCGGCACGGGCGCGCGGCAAATCCCGTTCCGCCATGCGGGCGAACACCGACATGGGCGGACGCTTCAGCCAATAGGGCGGGCGCAGCCGCTGCACCCGTCCGCCCTCTTGGTCGATCAGCACCGGCGCCCGGCGGCCCACCACCGATCGGAAGGATTCCACCAGGGCGCGCACCTGATCCGGAGTGTCGATGTTGCGGGCGAACAGAATGAAGCCCAGAGGATTGGCTTCCTCGAAAAAGGCTTTTTCCGCGTCGGTCAGGGTCAGTCCGGAGCAGCCGAAGATGCCCGCGGACGGCGTGCCGTTATTCCTTGCCAATGATGCACCCCTGATTCCGTTTGGCCAACTGGGCGCAGACGGTGCGGGCCTTGGCCTCGTCCATCGGGCCGGCGTAGATGCGCCAATAGATGCCCTTGGCGCCCAGGTCGGTGCGCACGACGTCGCCCGACAGACTGCCCAGCACATCCTTGTTGGCGCCGTGGATACGGCCCCATTCAGCCTTGGCGTCGGCTTCGGACTTCAGCGAGCCCAACTGAACGTGCCAACCGCCGCCGGCGCTTTTGGCCGCAGGGGCCGGAGCCGGAGCGGCCGCGACCTTGGCGGCGGGCCCGGCGGGAGCCGCCTTGGCCGGCGCCGCCGGAGCCGCGGTGGCAGGGGCCGGAGCGGTCTTGGCGGCAGCGGGCGGCAACGGCGCGGTCATGGCCGACGAACCTTCGGCGGGAACCGGAGCTTTCGACGGCTTGGCCGGTTCGGGCGGCAGGTTGGCGGTATTGATTTCCTTGGCCGGCGGCGTCTGGAAGGCCGGCTTGATGGACGGCGAACGGGGCTGGGCCGGCGGCGCCGCAGGCGCTTCCGGCGGCGGCAGAAGCCGCTCCGACTGGGACTCGGATTCCGGAGTGTTGCCCATCTTTTCGTAAACCAGCTTGTCGCGGTTGGGCACCTCCATGCCGCCACGCTCTTCCGGAGCCGGTTTGGTCTTGATGGGCTTGTCGTCGGCGGTGATCAGAGGCACGCCCGATCCGGCCTGAACCTGGGTCTTGGCCGGAAAGAAGATATGCCGCGCCGCCACGCCCAACGCCGCCACCGCCAGCAAGGCCAAGGCGATGGTCAGGATCAGCCGGGTATGCGCCGTCTTGCGGGCGTACTGGCTGTCCGGGTCGGCGTCGAAACGCTCGGGAATAATGTCCAGGATTTCACGATCGACACGATCGCGGTCTTGCCGGAAGGGCATGGTCTACCTCATCTCCTCGACCGGCTCGACCCCGAACACCGCCAGACCCGAGGCGATGACCAAAGTCACCGCCCGCACAAGGGCAAGGCGGGCCAGAGACAGCTCGGCGTCGTCGGCCACCAGGAAGCGTAGGGTAACGTCATCCTTGCCTTTGTTCCACAATCCATGGAACGCGGCGGCAAGGTCGTACAGATAGAAAGCGACGCGATGCGGCTCGTGAGCCTCGGCGGCGCTTTCCACCAATCGCGGCCAACCGGCCATCAGACGGATCACCGCCAGTTCGGCCGGATCGCTCAGACGGCTCAAGGAAACCTTCGACAGGGCGTCGCCCGACAGATCGTGATTGGGGAACATCTCGACGCCGTGGCGCAGCACCGAATGGGCGCGGGCATGGGCGTACTGGACATAGAACACCGGATTGTCGCGGGACTGCTCCAGCACCTTGACCAGATCGAAATCCAGCTGGGCGTCGCTTTTGCGGGTCAGCATGATGAAACGCACCACGCCCATGCCCACTTCGTCCACCACATCGCGCAGGGTCACGAAGGTGCCGGCGCGCTTGGACATCTTATAAGGCTCGCCGTCCTTCATCAGGTTGACCATCTGGCACAGCTTGATGTCCAGCGATCCCTTGCTCTCGGTGATGGCCTTGACCGCCGCCGTCATGCGCTTGACGTAACCGCCGTGATCGGCCCCGAAGATGTTGATCATATTCGGGAAGCCGCGCAGATACTTGTCGAAGTGATAGGCGATGTCCGAAGCGAAATAGGTCCAGGCACCGTCCGACTTCTTCAGCGGGCGATCGACGTCGTCACCGAATTCGGTGGCCTTGAACAGGGTCTGGGGTCGGGGTTCCCAATCGTCCGGGGTCTTGCCCTTCGGCGGCTCCAGCACGCCCTGATAAATCAGGCCGCGTTCGGTCAGATAATCCAGGGCCGCCTGCACCTTGCCGCCTTCGACCAAGCCGCGCTCCGAGGTGAAAACGTCGTGCTTGACGCCCAGCGCCGCCAGATCACCGCGAATCAGCACCATCATGGCGTCGATGGCGGTCTTGCGGAAATGCGGCAGCCATTCGGCCTCGGGCTTGTCCAGCCACGCCTTGCCCTCGGCCTTGGCGATGTCCTGGCCCAGCGGAATCAAGTATTCGCCAGGATACAGCCCTTCGGGGATGGTAATGGCTTCACCCAAAGCCTCGCGGTAGCGCAGATGGGCCGAACGGGCCAGAACGTCCACCTGGGCGCCGGCGTCGTTGATGTAATATTCGCGGGTGACGTCGTAACCGGCTTTTTCCAGCAGACCGGCCAGGGTATCGCCGACCACGGCGCCGCGGGCATGGCCCACATGCATCGGTCCGGTGGGATTGGCCGAGACATATTCCACGTTGACCCTCTGCCCCCTGCCCAGATCGGAATCGCCGTAGCGGACGCCGGAGCGCAGAACATCGGCCAGTTGTCCGGCCCAAAAGGCGTCGGACAGGCGCAGGTTCAGGAAGCCCGGACCGGCGATCTCGGCGGCGGTGACGGCAGGCAGGACGCGCAATTCGCCGGCCAGCAGTTCGGCGATATCGCGGGGCTTCATGCCGGCGGCTTTGGACAGCACCATGGCGGCGTTGGTCGAGACATCGCCGTGGGCCGCCTCGCGCGGGGGCTCGGCCGTCACCTTGGAAGTATCGAGGCCGCCGGGCAGCGCGCCCTTGGCGGCCAGCCGGTCCAAAGCGGTAATGATGTCTTCGCGGAAGGTCTTGAACAGATTCATGGTTTCTCTTGCAGGTCAAAGAGTCGACGATGTTCGTCGAGGGCGAAACGGTCGGTCATGCTGGCGATGTAGTCGGCGACGGCGCGGGCGGTGCCCGGCTGATCCTTGCCGTCGCAGGACTTCTGCCACCCGGGCGGCAGGCATTCGGGTTCGTGCACCAACAGCGTATACAGATCCTTGACCACCCGGCGGGCCTTGGAGGTCATGCGGTTGACCTTGTAATGGCGGTACATGTGGTCGAACAGAAAACGTTTCAACGCCCGGTCGTTGGCGCGCATCTCTTCCGAGAAAGCGGCCAGCGGCACACCCAGACGACGCACCGCCTCGGGGCTGTCGGGCTTGAATTCGGCGATGCGGCGCTTGGTTTCGCCGATCAGATCCAGAACCATCAGACCGATCAGCCGGCGCACCGATTCGTGGATGTGGACCGACGGATCGATATCGGGATGTTCCGCCTTCACCTGGGCGAAAACCGGCCCCACCAGCGGAACCTCAGCCAGATCGCCGATGGAAAATAGCCCGGCCCGCAGGCCGTCGTCGATATCGTGGTTGTTGTAGGCGATGTCGTCGGCTAGGGCGGCCACCTGCGCTTCGGCGCTGGCGAAGCTGTCCAGTTCCAGGTCTTCCTTGGCGGCGTAGTTCTGGATGGCCAGCGGCAGGGGCTTGGCGCCGGGAAAGCCGGTCAGCGGGCCGTTGTGCTTGACCAGCCCCTCCAGGGTTTCCCAGGTCAGGTTCAGCCCTTCGAATTCGTAATAGCGCCGCTCCAGCTTGGCGACGATGCGCAGGGACTGGGCGTTGTGGTCGAAGCCGCCGACCTTAGCGGTCATTTCCTGCAGCGCATCTTCGCCGGCATGGCCGAAAGGCGTGTGTCCCAGATCGTGGGCTAGGGCCAAAGCCTCGGCCAAGTCTTCGTTCAGGCGTAAAACCCGGCAGACCGAACGCGCGATTTGGCTGACCTCCAGGCTGTGGGTCAGGCGCGTGCGGAAGTTGTCGCCTTCGTGGTAAACGAAGACCTGGGTCTTGTACTGCAGCTTGCGGAAGGCTTCCGAATGGATGATGCGGTCGCGGTCCCGCTGGAAGGGAGAGCGCGTTTCGCTTTCGGCCTCGGGGAAGCGTCGGCCTCGGCTGCGTTCGGCCTTGCAGGCGTAGGGCGCTAGAAATTCGCTGGCGGTCATGGCCGGACAGTACCCCGCGGCGCAACCGCGTTCAACATCAATAGAATTCAGCGTCCTTGTTGACAGCCCGCCCGCCCCATGGCAAAGCCCGCCCATGAGCGAACATAATCCCATCATCGAAGACGCCGCCCCCGAGGAAAAAGCTCCGGGCCTGGAGCGGTTCACCCTGGCCGTCGTCCTGGTCATGGCCCTGCTGCGCGTGGCGCTGGCGGCCAGCGCCGGACTGTCGTCGGACGAAGCCTATTACTGGCAGTGGACACAAAATCTTCAGCTGTCCTATTTCGATCACCCAGCCATGATCGCCTATTGGATCTGGGCAGGCGTGCAGGTTCTAGGCGACACCGCCATCGGCGCGCGCCTGCCCGCCGTGCTGGGCAGTCTGATCACCACCGTCTTGCTGTGGGACGCCGCCCGGCTTTGCTTCCGCTCGCGCCGCGTCGCCGCCTGGACCGCCCTGTGGCTGAACTGCGGCCTGCTGTTCGCCGTCGCCGGCGTCATCGTCACCCCCGACACGCCGCTGCTGGTGTTCTGGTCGCTGGGGCTGTGGGGCATGGCCCGGATGATCCGCGAGAACCGCGCCCGCTGGCTGTTCGTCATGGCTGCGGCCCTGGGCCTGGGCGCCATCAGCAAATACACCATCCTGCTGCTGGCGCCGGGACTGTTGGCCACCGCCCTGCTGTTTCCCGATCTGCGCCGCTGGCTAGCCCGCTGGCAGACCTGGGCTGCCGCCGCGGTCGCCCTGGCCTGCACCGCGCCGTTATGGATCTGGAACGTCCAGCACGACTTCGCGTCCTTTCACAAGCAGCTCGGCCACGCCATGGCCGCCGAAACCAACATCAAGCCCCTGAGCAATCTGGGCGCCTTCCTCGGCAGCCAGATCGGACTGGTGACGCCTGTGATGTTTGGCTTCTGCCTGTGGGCCATGGGCTGGGCGCTGTGGCGGGGCTGGAAAGACAAGCGGGCGGAATGGTTCCTGCTGGGCGCCACCTCGCTGCCCATCTTCCTGTTCTTCTTGCAGCACAGCCTGGGCGGACTGGTTCAGGCTCATTGGGACGGACCGGCCTATCTGGCCGGCACCATCGCCGCCACCGGAGCCGGATGCCGCCTGAAAGGACATTGGCGCAAGCTGTTCGCCGCCGCCCCCATCCTGTCGGCGGTGATGACCCTGGTGGTGTTCTTCCAGGCGGGAACGGCCTTGCTGCCCCTACCGGTGAAGATCGACGCCCTGAAGCGGCTGGGCGGCTGGCCGGAGCTGGCCGCCGCCGTACAGGCCGAACGCGACGCCAATCGCGGCGCCTTCCTGTTCACCGAGAAGCACGACCCCACCGGCCCGCTGTCGTTCCTGCTGACCGATCACGCCCCGGTTTTCCTTCAGGGACATATCCGCCCCAGCTATTACAGCGCCGAGGACGTCGCCGCCCTGAAGGGCAAGGACGGCATCGTCATCACCCGTGCCGGATCCGGCGAAGACCGCTGGGCAAGAAAATTCTTCCGTGACTTCAAGCTGTTGCGGACCGTCACCCTGCATTGGGGTGGCCGGGCCTTCACCAGCTACGATCTGTTCCTGGGCCAAGGCTATACCGGCGGGCTGCTGGTCATGGGCGACGGCTGGAACGGTCAGACAGATAGCCCATAGGTCCAGCATTCCGCCCAGGCCAAGACTGCTAGGCTGGAGTGAATAACGTTCATTCCGCAGAAAGGACCGCCATGGCCCGACGCCACCTTATCCTGGCCGCCGCCGCGTTGCTGCTGGCGGGTTCATCCGCCCAGGCGCAGATCAGCACGATCCTGACCGCCCCCAAGACGCTGATCGACCGCGCCATCGAAGCCCGCTCGGTTCACGACATCGCCGAGGACAACCGCATCGTCGCCGAGATCAACGCCGCCATGGCCGAGATGGGCACCATCAAAGCCTCGACCGAAATTTACGAGCAACGCCTGCTGATCACCGGAATTTTCTCCGACAAGGCCACCTATGACGGTTTTCTTCAGAAAGTGAAGGCCGTCAAGGGCGTCAAAAAGCTCTATTGGCACGTCCTGTTCATGTCCGACGCCGATCAAAAGGCCGCGCATCTGCAAAGCTGGGCGGAAACCGTGGCCATGGGCACCAAGGCCCAGGCCCGGCTGGTCGGCACGGCGGGCGTCGCCGACGTCAATTTCCGCGTCACCGCCGACAGCACCGGCACTTTGTACCTGCTGGGCCGGGCCCGTTCGGCCGAAGAGGCCCGCAAGGCTCTGGCCCGCGTGCGCGACGGCGACAAGGTGAAAAAGGTCGTGGACTACGTGGACGTCCGCCCCTGACGCGGCGGCGCCGAAACGCAACGAAAAGGCCGGCTCTGACGAGCCGGCCTTTTTTGTTTTACCGGACAGTTGTTCTGTCAGGCGGCCTTAGGACGGGAACCGCCGCCCGGACCACGCCGACGCTGGCCGCCGGACGGCTTGCCGGCGCCTTGGCCGTGCGGAGCCGCTTTCGGCTTCTGCCCTTGAGGCTTGGGAGCCTGGGACTTCTGACCGTGGGACTGAGCCTGGACCTTCGATCCCTCGGACCGCTGCCCTTGCGGACGCGGTCCTTGGGAACGGCCGCCGCCACCGCCGCCGCCACGCTTCGGCGGCTTGGGCAAAGGACCGCCGCTTTTCAGGCGGCTGGCGATATCCTCGGCATGATAGGCATGCGAGGCATCGACCGGCACCGGCTGGCGGATGGCCTTCTCGATGGCCTTCAGATAGGTCAGCTCTTCCAATTCGCAGAACGACACGGCCTTGCCCTCGGCCCCGGCGCGCGCGGTGCGGCCAATGCGGTGGACATAACTCTCCGGCTCGTTGGGCAGTTCGAAGTTGATGACGTGGGTCACGCCTTCAACGTCGATGCCGCGAGCAGCGATGTCGGTGGCGACCAGGGCGCGCACGCGGCCCGCCTGGAATTCCGACAAAGCCCGCTGGCGGGCGCCCTGAGACTTGTTGCCGTGAATGGCCTCGGCGGAAACGCCGGACTTCATCAACTGTTCGGCCAGACGGTTGGCGCCGTGCTTGGTGCGGGCGAAGACGATGGCGCGACCGACCGATTTGTCGGACAGCACGTCCACCAGCAATTGCCGCTTGTCCTCGCGGGAGACGAACATCACCGACTGGGCGATGCGCTCCACCGTCGTGGCCTGGGGCGTGACTTCGACGCGGGCCGGATCGTTCAGCATACCGGAAGCCAGATCGGCCACCGCCGGCGGCATGGTCGCCGACAGGAACAGGGTCTGGCGGCGGGCCGGAACCTTGGCGACGATCTTACGCACGTCATGGATGAAGCCCATGTCGAGCATCCGATCGGCCTCGTCCAGAATCAGGACTTCGACGCAATCCAGGCGGATGTTGCCGCGGTCGACCAGATCGAGCAGACGGCCCGGCGTCGCCACCAGGATGTCGACGCCGTTGGCGACGGCCTTGATCTGCGGCTGCAAACCGACACCGCCGAAAATGGTAGTGCGGCGCAAGGACAGATGGCGGCCGTAAGTGGCGAAGCAGTCGCTGACCTGCACCGCCAGTTCGCGGGTGGGTGTCAGGACCAGGGCGCGGACAGCCTTGGGCTGGGGGCGCACTTTGTTTTCAGACAGACGGTGCAGCACGGGCAGCGCGAACGCCGCCGTCTTGCCGGTACCGGTCTGGGCGATGCCCAACAGGTCGCGGCCCGTCAGGATATGGGGAATGGCCTGGGCCTGGATCGGCGTGGGCGAGGCATAGCCTTCGGCAGCCACGGCCTTGCAGATCGCTTCGGCCAGCCCGAGTTCGGGAAACTGGGTCATATGGTCTTTCAGGATCTTTTAAAGATCGTCTGCGACGAAATCAGCGGCGACGCGGCGGCGGGCGGTTGCCGCCAGCCGGCGGGCCGGAACGTTCGTCCTTGTGTCGGAAATTGATGCGGGCCTTGGTCAGGTCATAAGGCGTCATCTCAACGGTGACGCGATCGCCGGCCAGCACGCGAATGCGATTCTTCTTCATGCGCCCCGAGGTGTAGGCCAGCACTTCGTGGCCGCTTTCCAGCATGACGCGGAAACGGGCGTCGGGCAGCACTTCGCTCACAACGCCGTCGAATTCGATGAGGTCTTCTTTAGCCAAAGTCTTAATGCTCTCCAGATGGTCCGGCGCCGTTATCCGGCGCCGTCACGATGTTCAACCGCCACGGCTGACGTTCCCGCCGCGCCCAAAACAACATTCCCCCAAGACGCCGCGGGCGCTGGGAAAAGACCGTCGCAGTGGGGAGACGCGAACTTTAGGTCACGGTGCGGTCAATCATCGTTCCTCCCGGTCTGCTGCTGCCGGTGGGCGGAATGACCGCCGGCGGCATGTGGCCTGCAACCAGGCTTACATCAGAACCGGCACCGACGGAGGACGATGGCGGGCGGACCCTAAAACACACTTAGGAAGTCCGTATATGGGCCTAGGTTGCGGCTTTGGCAAGACAATTTCCCAAAGCCGCTCACATGACCGTCATGCAACGGATGCTTTCGGCCAACACTTTCGTCCCGGTTGAACCCCACCGCGTCTTGACGGAAGATGCCCAGTCCACCGCAACAGGACTCCAGGGCTCATGGCTACACCGGTTTTCCGCACCGTCGCTTCGGCCTATCTGGCGGTCGCCAGCCTGTTGCTGACATTGCTGCCGGCCGCCGCCGCCGCCTATCTGTGGGTCTATCAGCCCGAGGCGCCGCGCTTTGTCGAGCACGACTTCCATATCTGGGGCATCGGTTCGGTGGTGGCGATCAGTTCGGTGCTCGCCCTGATCGCCCTGCGCTGCTACCTGGAGGGCGGCGAGCGGCTGACCCGCTATCTGGCCCTGGGTTTCACCGGTTTCTCCCTGTCCTACGCATTGCACGGCGTCCTGACGCCCCTGGCGGAATCGTCGCCGGCCCTGTTTCTTTTGCCCGGCCCGACCTCGCGGCTGATGATGTCGGCCTGCGTCCTGATCGGCGTTATGGGGCACGGCCACCCCGCCGATCCGGTGGAAAAGCGCAGGCAGCCCAGCCTATGGGTTCCCCAGCTGGTGGCCATGGTGCTGTTTCTACAACTGACGCTGTGGATCGCCACGGCCATGCCGGTATCCCCCCAGACATGGCGTTACGTCACCGAGGGCGGCGCCGGCATTCTGTCCGCCATCGTACTGCTGGTGCTGCCGTTGCGCGGGGTCCGCGGCCCCATGCTGTGGTATCACGCCATCGCCATGGCCTGGATGTTTCAATCGTCGGGCTGCTTCATTCTGGCGGCGCCGTGGAACCATATGTGGTGGCTGGCCCATATCGTCTCGCTGGGCGGCTTCCTGTTCCTGGGCTACGGCTTGGCCCAGGCGGCCCAAAGCAGCAGCAGTTTCGCCGATCTTTACAGTCCCAGCCGCGCTTTCGCCGATCTGTCGGACATGAAGCGGACCCAGGACATGCTGGAGCAGGCCATCGCCCGAGCCGATCAGGCCAACATGGCGAAAAGCCGCTTCCTGGCCTCGGCCAGCCACGACCTGCGCCAGCCGGTGCAATCCCTGATGCTGTTCATCGCTTTGCTGGAAACCTTCAGCCTGGATGAGCGCGCCCGCACGGTAGTGCGCAACCTGGGCAATGCGGTGCAGGCGCTCAAAAGCCTGCTGGACGGCCTGCTGGACATTTCCCGCCTGGACGCCGGCGTCATCGAGCCGAACCTGGTGAGCTTCGACTTGCGCCCGATGCTGACCTCGCTGTCCGAGGAATACAGCCTGTCCGCCGCCCGCAAGGGTTTGTCCCTGGGAGTCGCCTCGCCGGCTCTGTGGCTGCATTCCGACCCATCCTTGCTGGAACGCATCCTGCGCAATCTGATCGAAAACGCCATCAAGTACACCGACCAGGGCGGCGTCGCCATCGACTGCCGGGTCCGTGACGGCATGGCCCGGCTTGAACTGCGCGACACCGGCATCGGCATCCCGGAAGACCAGCGCGAAATGGTGTTCGACGAGTTTCATCAGTTGAACAACCCCGAGCGCGACCGCAGCAAGGGGCTGGGACTGGGGCTGGCCATCGTCCGGCGTCTGGTCAAGCTTCTGGGGGTTTCCCTCGACATGCAAAGCTCGTTGGGCAAGGGCACCAGCTTCACCCTCAGCGTTCCGGTGGGCAAGCAGCCCGCCTTGGAACCGGCGAACGAGGACACTCCGCTCGGCCGCCGGGGACTGGCCCTGGTGATCGAAGACGACGAGGCGGTGCTGGCCGGTCTGACATTGCTGCTGGAGCATTGGGGCTGGCGGGTGCTGTCGGGAGCCGAGCCGCGGGACATCCTGCATCAGCTGAAACCCGGCGAAATTCCCGATCTGGCTTTGTCCGACTATCGTCTTCGCGACGAACTGACCGGCATCCAAGCTTTGGCTGAAATCTGCGACCGGTTGGGAACAAGCATCCCGACCATCCTGCTGACCGGCGACACCGCGCCGGAACGCATGAGCGAAGCCGTGCAGAGCGGCTTTCTGATGCTGCACAAGCCTGTCACGTCCGACGGACTTTTAAGAGCCTTGCGGATCGTCATGGCGGCTCCGCAGGAGACGAAAGAATAAACCGGGGCAATATGCCGGGATCGTCGGAGCGGATTGATCTTCCGATGCATCGGAGACCCGCGTATAGTCCGCCGTCCGGCGGGACCGTTCTCTTCCAGCAGGGAAATATAGACTTATGATTGTTCGTGATCGCCCTGGATTGTTTCAGGTCATTTTCACTATTCGCGGCTCGATTCTCCAAAGAATTTACCCTCAAATCATTCTGGTTATGGCGCTTTCCTGCGTGGTCGTCTGGGCTCACTGGGAAATGCCGTCCCTTGTTCCCGTCTTCAACGGCGCGCCGTTCGCCTTACTGGGCGTCGCTCTGTCGATCTTCCTCGGTTTTCGCAACAGCGCCTGCTACGACCGCTGGTGGGAAGCCCGCAAGCATTGGGGGCAACTGGTCGCGACCTGCCGCGATCTGTCCAGACAGTCTCTGCTTTTGGACGAGCGCGGCGCGGAGGCCAGCCGCAAACGCCGCGAGATGCTGCATCTGACCATCGCCTTCACCCACGCTCTGGTGGATCATTTGCGGCACGACCATCAGTCGCCGGAAATCCTGTCCCTCGTTCCCGAGGAAGAGCGCCCCGCTTTCGCGGCCAGCGACAACAAGCCGGCCTTCATCCTGCTCTGTCTTGGCAAAATCCTGGCCGGGATGCGCGCCGACGACACCTTGTCGGCGATCGAGTTCAGCCTGCTCGACGGCACGCTCTGGCATATGAACGGCGTTCTCGCCGCCTGCGAACGGCTGAGAAACACCCCTGTCCCGTTCGGCTACACGCTGCTTTTGCTGAGAACGGCTTATATCTTCTGCTTCCTGGTGCCGTTCGGCTTTGCCGACGTACTGGGATGGACGACCCCCATCGCCGCCGCGGTTTTCGCCTATACCTTCTTCGGTCTCGACGCCTTGGGCGACGAATTGGAAGAGCCGTTCGGCAGTCTTCCCAACGATCTGCCCATCCGCGCCATCGCCGTCAACATCGAGATTTCCATCCGCGACGCCCTGGGCGATGAGGAACGGCCCAAACCGCTGGCGCCGTCCAACTACGTCCTGTTATGACGCGGCAAGAAAATGCGCGAAGCCCGCGTCATGACAAAACCGCCACCCCATAGAGTCCGTGTCCCATCATGAGCTTCAACACCTGGGCCGCCTTCGCCCTGCTGTTCCTTGTTTTGTCCTACACCCCCGGCCCCAACATGTTGCTGGCGGCGTCGCACGGCATGCTGTTCGGGCCGAAGCGCACCATCGCCACCGCCGCCGGCCTGATCGCCGGGCTGTGGGTGTGGATCGGCGTCTCGGCTGCCGGCGTCGGCGCCGTGCTGTCAGCCTCGCCCCAGGCCTTCGACATCGTCCGTTGGGCCGGATCGGCTTATATGGCGTGGCTGGGCTACAAGGCGCTGACCGCTCCGCCCATGGACCTTGAGAACGGCCAGACCGAGGAAGGAGCCGGCGTCACCGTCCTCAAGCGCGCCTCGCAGGGTTTGGCGGTGTCGCTGTCCAATCCCAAGGCCATCGTCATCTTCACCGCCGTCCTTCCCCAATTCATCGACCAGACCCGGCCCCTGCTGCCTCAGGTCGGATACGAGATCGCCACCATCACCGTGCTGGAATTCAGCATGATCATGTCGTCGGCAACGCTGTCGGGGCGGCTGGTGCCCTGGCTAAAGCGTTCGGGCCGTACCAGCTGGATCAACCGCATCAGCGGCGGCGTTCTGGTCGTCGCCGCCGTTCTTCTGGCGGGAATCGCCCATCTTTAAAAAGCCGGAACAATGCCCACCTGCCCTTCTATCGTGATCGTCACGATGGGAGGACAACACATGAGAAAGCTGTCCCTATGGACGGCGGGCCTGATGGCCTGCGCCGTCCCGTCTCTTATCGTTCCGGCCCAGGCCGCCGACGCCGCCAAGGAAATCTCCACCGCCGCCACCCATGCCGAAATGGCCGGCGCCGCCGCCGACGCCAAGATGGTGCAGATGCATCTTCACCATGTGGTCAACTGTATCGTCGGCCCCGGCGGCATGGATTTCGACGCCGCGGCTGGAAATCCATGCAAGGACGCCGGAGACGGCGCGCTGAAGGACGCACCCGACAAGGCCGCCCCCCTGACCGAAGCCCTGGCCAAAGCCAAGGCCGGATTGGCCACCACAGATGTTTCCATGGCCAAATCCGCCGCCATGGAAGCGGCGGCAAGCCTGAACAAGGCCAAGTGACCGACCGGAGCGGCGGCTTTGAAATAAAGGCCGCCGCTTCCGTTTGTTGGCCGATGGGACAGATTTTTCGTAATATCCCCGAACCTGGGCCGTACAAGCCCTTGACCCATTCTGCCGACATGGTTTCCTGATGCGCTTGTCCCTGTCCAAAACCATTGCCGCGGCGGCGGTCGGTTCCGCTTTGCTGGTGGCGCTGATACGCCCCCTGTCCGGACCCGAGAACGCCGCCTTGGCCCTGGCCGTGGCGGCGTTGGGTTTGTTCGCCACGGCGGCCATCCCCGAATACATCACCGCTCTGGGCTTCTTCACCTTGGCCATGCTGTTCAAGGTCGCGGCGCCGTCGGTGGTCTTCACCGGCTTCGAGTCCGCCGCCCTGTGGCTGATCTTCGGCGGACTGGTCGTCGGCGTGGCGGTGAAAAGCACCGGTCTGGGAGAGCGCATCGCCCAAGGGCTGGCTCCGCGTTTCGGCGACGGCTATTGGGGCGTCGTCACCGGCGTCACCGTGGTCGGCGTGGCGCTTGGCTTCATCATGCCGTCGTCCATGGGCCGTGCCGTGCTGCTAATGCCCATCGCCATGTCGCTGGCCGACCGCTTCGGTTTCGAACCGGGCAGCAAGGGCCGTTCCGGCGTTTTAATCGCCGCCGCCTTCGGCTGCCACGTTCCGACGTTTTCCGTGCTGCCCGCCAACGTCCCCAACGTGGTTTTCGCCGGCGCCGCCGAAACCCTGTATCATTGGTCGCCCACCTACGGCAGTTATCTGCTGCTGCATTTTCCGGTGCTGGGGTTCCTCAAAACCGTCTTGATGATCCCGATGATCGTCTGGATGTGGCCCGACCAACCCAAACCCCGGCCGGCCCTGCCCCCGGCCTCCATGAGCCGGGACGAACGCTGGCTGGCTCTGCTGATCGCCGCGGCCCTGGCCTTGTGGGCCACCGATTTCTGGCACCGCATCAGCCCGGCCTGGATCAGCATGGCGGTCGCGGTGATCCTGTTGCTGCCCCATCCCAAGCTGGGACTGGTGGGCCGCAAGGCTTTTTCCGAGCAGATCAATTACGGTTCGCTGTTTTACGTCGCCGGGATCATGGCGCTGGGGGCCTTGGTGGACAAATCTGGCCTTGGCGCCCGCATGGCCCAGGCCATTCTGAACATCGCCCCGCTGGTCCCGAACCAACCGGCGATGAATTTCGCCAGCCTGTCGCTGATCAGCACGGTCGTCAGCATGGTCACCACCCTGCCCGGCGCACCGTCGGTGCTCACCCCCCTGGCCGGACAGATGGCCGAGGCCTCGGGTCTGCCGCTGCCGTCGGTGCTGATGAGCCAGGTGCTGGGCTTTTCCAATCCGGTGCTGCCCTATGAATCGGCGCCGTTGATCGTCGCCTTGCAGATCGGCGGGGAACGCATGGAAGGCGCCGTGAAACTGTGCCTGCTGCTGGCCTTGGTCAGCATCGTTCTGCTGCTGCCTCTGAACTACCTGTGGTGGCGGCTGCTGGGCTGGATCTGAGATACACTTTGTAACCAAATCGCTCATTGCCCGGAAATCTTCGCGGGCTAGAGTGCGGGCCTGACGTTCTAAGGGATTATCCACGATGCTAGGTGTTTCCATGTTGCGCCGCCGCCCCGGTCTGGTGGGGTTGTCTGTTGCCGGTGTGGTGCTGGGCGGCCTTGTCGCCTGGCGACTGATCTCCCCGGCAAGCGGTCCCGGCGGCGGACCGGGAGGCCCTGGAGGACCAGGCGGCAACCGCGCCATTCCGGTGCTGACGGCCCAGGTGGTCCGCAAGGACATTCCGGTTTATCTGGAAGGGCTGGGCACGGTGGTGGCCTATAACGCGGTGACGGTGCATTCGCGCATCGACGGCGAACTGGTCAACGTCGCGTTCCAAGAAGGTCAGGACGTCAAGGCCGGCGATCTTCTGGTTCAGATCGACCCGCGCACCTATCAGGCCGCCCTGGAACAGGCATTGGCCACCCGCGACAAGGATCAGGCTCAGTTGGAGGAAGCCAAGCTGGACCTTCAGCGCTATCTCAGCCTGGGCAACCGCGTCACCCAGCAAAGCGTGGACAGCCAGCGTTCGACCGTCCGTCAGCTGGAAGCGTCGGTGAAGTCCGATATCGCCGCCATCGACACCGCCAAGGCTCAATTGAGCTACACCACCATCACCTCGCCCATCGACGGACGCGCCGGCCTGCGGCTGGTGGACAAGGGCAACATCGTCCATTCCAGCGACACCACCGGACTGGTCAGCATCGCCCAGTTGAAGCCGATTTCCGTCACGTTCACCCTGCCCCAGCAGAACCTGCGGGCCATCAACCAGCAATTGCAGCATCAAAGCGCCCTGCCGGTAACGGCCACCGAGGCCGACGGCAAGACCGTGATCGACCAGGGAACCGTGTCGCTGGTGGACAACGCCATCGACCAGACCACCGGCACCATCAAGCTGAAGGCCACCTTGCCCAACGAGCATCTGTCCCTGTGGCCGGGCGGATTCGTCAATGTCCGCCTGCAACTGGACACCCGTCACGACGGTCTGGTGGTTCCCGCCACCGCCATCCAGCGCGGCCCTCAGGGCAGCTTCGTTTATGTGGTCGGCCAGGATCAGACCGCCGAAATGCGCGCCGTCACCGTAGCGCTGACCGAAAACGGCGAAACCTTGCTTGAAAAAGGCGTCGAGCCCGGCGAAACCGTGGTCATCGACGGCTCGTCGCGCCTGAAGGCCGGCAGCAAGGTCAGCCTGCGCGAGACCGCCGCCGCTCCGGCTGCATCCCCGGCAGCGCCCGGAGCCGCCGCCCCCGACGCACCCGCCCCTGACGCCGAACACAAGCGCAAACGCAAGGATGGGCAGGCACAATGAACGGAATTTCCGCGCCCTTCATCGCGCGGCCCGTTGCCACATGGCTGTTGGCGATCGGTCTGGTCCTGATGGGCATTCTGGGGTACCGCCTGCTGCCGGTTTCGGCCTTGCCGCAGGTGGACTTTCCCACCATTCAGGTGACCACCCAGCTGCCGGGCGCCAGCGCCGACACCATGACCTCGCTGGTCACCACGCCGCTGGAACGCCAGTTGGGCCTGATCGCCGGCCTGAAGAGCATGACCTCGACCAGCTCTTACGGCACCAGCGCCATCACCTTGCAGTTCGATCTGGCGAAAAATCTCGACGTCGCCTCCGAGGACGTTCAGGCGGCCATCGACGCCGCCAAGGGCGTGCTACCCACCAACCTGCCTTACCCGCCCACCTATTCCAAGGTCAACCCGGCCGATCCGCCGATTCTGACCCTGGCCCTGACCTCGGACAGCCTGCCCATCACCAAGCTGAACGACGTCGCCGACACCCTGCTGGCTCAAAAGCTGTCGCAGGTGACCGGCGTCGGCCGCGTGCTGGTCGAGGGCGGCCAGCGGCCGGCTTTCCGCATCCAATTGGACCCGAACCGGGTGGCTTCCTACAACCTGACCCTGGACGAGATCCGCACCACCCTGAACAAGGCCAACACCGACCTGTCCAAGGGCAGCTTCGACGGCCCGCATCAGGCCTTGTCCATCGGCGCCAACGACCAGATCACCGACGCCAAGGACTACGAGAACGCCATCGTCGCCTATCGCAACAGCGGCGCCGTCCGCGTCAAGGATCTGGGCGGCGTGGCGGAAAGCGTCGAAAACACCAAGACCGCCGGCTGGTACGACGGCAAACCCGCCGTCATCGTCGACATCCAGCGCCAGCCGGGCGAGAACATCGTCGCCACCGTGGACCGGGTGAAACAGCTTTTACCGCAGTTGGACCAAGCCATCCCCACCGGCATCACCATCTCGATCCTGGCCGACCGGACCGAAACCATCCGCGCTTCGGTCGATGACGTGGAATTCACCCTGACGCTGACCATCGGTCTGGTGATCATGGTGATCTTCCTGTTCCTGCGTTCGGGCCGGGCCACCGTCATTCCCGGCGTGGCGCTGCCGCTGTCGCTGGTGGCGACCTTCGGCGCCATGGCTGCCTGCGGCTTCTCGCTGGACAATCTGTCGCTGATGGCCCTGACCATTTCCGCTGGTTTCGTCGTCGACGACGCCATCGTCATGATCGAGAACATCGTCCGCTACATCGAAAAGGGCGAAAAACCGCTTCAGGCCGCCTTCAAGGGCGCCAAGGAAATCGGCTTCACCGTCGTCTCGCTGACCGTGTCGCTGGTGGCCGTGTTCATTCCCCTGCTGTTCATGAGCGGTATCGTCGGACGCCTGTTCCGCGAATTCGCCCTGACCCTGACCATTGCCGTGGTCATCTCGGCGGTGGTATCGCTGACCCTGACGCCGATGATGTGCGGCCACATGCTGAAGGAAGGGCATGAGGAAGCCCAGTCGGGCCGCTTCTTCAACTGGCTGCTGCGCCATTACGAGCAGACCCTGCACATCGTCATGCGCCATCAGTTCAAGACCCTGATGGTCGCCGTCGCCACGCTGGTCGGCACGGTGCTGCTGTATCTGATGATCCCCAAGGGCTTCCTGCCGCTGGAAGACACCAGCCTGATCATTGCCACCACCGACGCCCGCCAGGACATTTCCTTCCCGGCCATGAGCAAGCTCCAGGCGCGGGTGGCCGAGATCGTCGGGCAAGACCCCGACGTGACGGCCGTGGCCTCGTTCCTGGGGGCCGGCACGGTCAACCCGACCGCCAATTCCGGCCACATGACCATCGCCCTGAAGCCGAAGAACAACCGCAATTCTTCGGCGGACGAGATCATCGCCCGCCTGTCGGAAAAGCTGGAACAGGTTCCCGGCATCGACACCCACATGCAATCCAGTCAGGATATCCAGCTGAGCGCGCGCACCAGCCGCACCCAGTACCAGTACACCCTGATGGACGTCGACGGCGACGAACTGGCCCAGTGGGCCCCCAAACTTCAGGCGGCGCTGCAAGCCTTGCCGGAATTGACGGACGTCGCCACCGACCAGAACAACAACGGCATACAGGCCGACGTCCGCATCGACCGCGACAAGGCCTCCCGCCTTGGCGTGACGGCGTCGGACGTGGACGACATCCTGTATGACGCCTTCGGCCAGCGGCAGATTTCCACCATCTACAGTCAGGTCAACCAATACCATGTGGTGATGGAGGTCGATCCGCGCTTCCAACTGGGGCCGGAATCCCTGAAGACCCTGTATGTGCGCTCGTCCACCGACGCCCTGGTGCCGCTGTCGGCTTTCGCCACCGTGCGCCGCGCTCCGGTTTCACTGGCCATCACCCATCAGGCCCAGTTCCCCTCGGTCACGCTGTCGTTCAACTTGACCAGCGGCGCCTCTCTGGGACAGGCCATCGACGCCATCGACGCCGCCAAGGCCAGCCTCGGCGTTCCCTCCAGCGTCCGCGGCGACTTTTCCGGCGATACCGCCGAATTCCGCTCGTCCCTGGCCGACGAGCCGTGGTTGATCCTGGCCGCCACGGTGGTGATCTACATCGTGCTGGGCGTGCTCTATGAAAGCACCATCCATCCGGTGACCATCATCTCGACCCTGCCGTCGGCGGGCGTCGGCGCCTTGCTAGCCCTGATCCTGACCGGGCACGACCTGTCGCTGGTGGGATTGATCGGCATCGTGCTGCTGATGGGCATCGTCAAAAAGAACGCTATCATGATGATCGACTTCGCCCTGACCGCCGAGCGCGACGAAGGCAAATCGGCCCATGATTCCATCGTCCAGGCCTGCATTCTGCGTTTCCGACCCATCATGATGACCACCATGGCCGCCCTGCTGGGCGCCATTCCCCTGGCGCTGGGGCATGGTCCGGGGTCCGAGTTGCGCCGCCCGCTGGGCATCGCCATCGTCGGCGGCCTGCTGCTGAGCCAGCTTCTGACCCTTTACACCACGCCGGTGGTCTATCTTTACATGGAACGGCTGAAAACCTGGCTGCGCCGCAAGGCCGGAGCCGACGCCCTGCCGCAAGAAGCGGCGGAGTAAGCGGTCATGAGTCTGACCGAACTCTTTGTGCGAAGACCAATCGGCGTGCTGCTGCTGGGGCTGGGGTTGTTCCTGACCGGCGCCGTGGCCTTCAACCTGTTGCCCGTGGCGCCTTTGCCGCGGGTCGACATTCCCACCATCATGATCTCGGCCAAGCTGCCCGGAGCAGCCCCCGAAACCATGGCGGCCACCGTCACCGCGCCGCTGGAGCGCCGCCTGGGCGAAATCGCCGGCGTGTCCGAGATGACCTCCTCCAGCAGCCAGGGCTCGGCCAGCATCATCATCCAGTTCGATCTGTCGCGCAGCGTCGACAGCGCCGCCAAGGACGTTCAGGCCGCCCTGAACGCGTCGGGCGGCGATTTGCCCGCCGACATGCCGAACCCGCCGACCTACCGCAAGGCCAATCCCGCCGACATGCCCATCATGGTGCTGGGCGTAACGTCGGAAAACCTGCCGCTGTCGAAGCTTTACGACGTCTCCGACACCATTCTGGCGCAGAGCATCTCGCAGCTTGAAGGCGTTTCCCAGGTCAGCGTCGGCGGCGCCGTCAAACCGGCCGTGCGCATCCAGGCCAATCCCTCGGCCCTGGCCGCCATGGGCGTCGGGCTGGAAGATTTGCGCACCGCCATATCCGGCGCCAACGCCAACAAACCCAAGGGCAGCCTGGACGGTCTGGACCAGGGATATGCCATCGGCGCCAACGACCAGTTGACCAGCGCCGCCGACTACGCGCCGCTGATCGTCAAAACCACCAACGGCGCCATCGTCCGCCTGAGCGACGTCGCCAAGGTGCTGCCCGGCCAGGAGAATGACCGCCAGGCCGGCTGGGCCGACCGCAAGAAAGCCGTTCTGGTCATCATCCAGAAACAGGCCGACGCCAACATCATCGAAACCGTCGACCGCATCAACGCCGTCCTGCCCCAGTTGGAAAGCTGGCTGCCGGCCGGAGCCGAGGTCACGGTGGTCAACGACCGCACCACCACCATCCGCGCCAGCGTCCACGATGTCGAACGCACCTTGCTGATCACAACCGGGCTTGTGATCCTGGTGGTGCTGTTCTCGCTGGGACGCCTGACCCCCACCGTGGCCGCCAGCGTCACCGTCCCGCTGTCCCTGGCCGGCACCTTCGCCGCCATGTGGCTGCTGGGCTACAGCCTGAACAACATCTCGCTGATGGCCTTGACCATTTCCGTGGGCTTCGTCGTCGACGACGCCATCGTCATGATCGAAAACATCGCCCGCCATGTGGAAAATGGCGATTCGCCCCTGAGCGCCGCCGTGAAGGGGGCCAAGGAGATCACCTTCACCGTCATTTCCATCAGTATTTCCCTGGTGGCGGTGTTCATTCCCCTGCTGTTCATGGGCGGCGTGGTGGGGCGCATGTTCCGCGAGTTCGCCGTCACCTTGACCGCGTCGATCATGATTTCCATGCTGGTGTCCATCACCGTCACCCCGGTGGTCTACGGCCACCTGATGCACCTGCGCGCCAACAAGCCCCGCAAGATGCACCTGCATTGGGGCGAAAGCCTGATGAGCAGGGCCCAGCGCACCTATCTGAACGGCCTGTCCTGGGTGATGCGCCACCAGATCGTCATGCTGTGCGTGATGGCCGGTACCATCGCCTTCACCATCTATCTGTACGGCGTGGTGCCGAAAGGCCTGTTCCCCCAGCAGGATACCGGCCTGGTGATGGGCATGACCGAAGCCCGCATCGACGTCTCGTTCCGCGATCTGGCCGCCAAACAGCAAAAGGTGGTCGAGGTTCTGCTGAATGATCCGGCGGTCGAACGCGCGGCCTCGTTCGTCGGCTCGGGCGGTCCCGGCCCGTCTGGCTCCAACACGGGCCGCATGTTCATCACCCTGAAGCCCATTGCCGAGCGCAAGCTGTCCGCCGACAAGGTGATCGCCCGCCTGCGCCCCAAGCTGGCCGCGATCCCCGGCGTCAACGTCTTCCTGATGCCGGCCCAGGATCTGTTCATCGGCGGACGCTCGCCCCGGTCGCAATATCAGTTCGTCCTGTCCAGCGAATCCCTGGACGATCTGAAGACCTGGACGCCCAAGCTGATCGACCGCCTGCGGGCCGAACCCGGGCTGGTCGACGTCACCAGCGATCAGGACGACGCCACCTCGCAAGAAACCGTCGTCGTCGACCGAGACGCCGCCGCCCGCCTGGGGCTGGACATGACGTCGATCGACAACGCCTTGCAGGACGCCTTCTCGCAACGGCAGATTTCCACCATCTACACCCAGCGCAACCAGTATCATGTGGTTCTGGAAGTCAGCACCGATCTGCAAGAGGAAGCCACGGCCCTGCAGCGGATCTATGTCGCGTCCAGTTCCGGCGCCCAGGTGCCGCTGTCGGCGGTGGCCCATTTCCAGATTGATCCCATGGCGCCGTCTGTCAACCATCAGGGACAGTTCCCGGCATCGGCCCTGTCTTTCAACCTGCTGCCCGGAACGCCCCTCAGCGTCGCGACCGAAGCCGTGCAGAAAGCCGCCCTGGAAATCGGCATGCCCGCCAGCGTGCATACGGAATTCGCCGGCAATGCCAAAGCCTTCGCCGACACCACCCGCAATCAGCCCATGCTGATCATGGCGGCCTTGCTGGCCATCTACATCGTGCTTGGCGTGCTGTACGAAAGCTGGCTGCATCCGGTGACGATCATCTCGACCCTACCGTCGGCGGGCATCGGGGCCTTGCTGGCCCTGCTGATCTCGGGCACCGAGCTTTCCATCATCAGCGTCATCGGCGTGATCTTGCTGATGGGCATCGTCAAAAAGAACGGCATCATGCTGGTGGACTTCGCCATCGAAGCCGAGCGCAAGCGGGGCATCTCTCCCGAGCGCGCCATCATGGAGGCCTGCAAGCACCGCTTCCGCCCCATCACCATGACCACCCTGGCCGCCGTCCTGGGGGCCGTTCCGCTGGCCCTTGGCACCGGCACCGGCTCGGAGATGCGCCAGCCGCTGGGCATTTCCATCGTCGGCGGTTTGCTGGTGTCTCAGCTTCTGACCCTTTACACCACTCCGGTGGTCTATCTGGCCCTGGGCCGTCTTGCCCGCTGGCGCAAGGCCCGGGCCGAAACCCGTCTTTCCACAGGGATGCATAATGTCCAAGACGCTTAACCGCCCCCTGCTCGCCTCGTTCGTTCTGTTCCTGCCGCTGGCGTTGGGCGCCTGCGATGTCGGCGATCCTTACGCCCGCCCCGAAACCGCCACGCCCAAGGGCTGGCAGGAAAACGCCGATCAAACGTCCTGGCCGTCGACCGGCTGGTGGACGGCTTTCGGTTCCGATGAATTGAACAGCTATATGCAGGCGTCGCTGGCCGACAATCTGGATATCGCCGCCGCCGTCGCCCGCATCCGCGAGGCCGACGCCACCGCCAAGATCGACGGCGCTTCGCTGCTGCCCACCCTGGATGCCAGCCTGGCTCCCTCGCGCAGCCAGACGCCCGTCACCAGCAAGACCAGCGGCGGCAATACCAAGCCGACCCTGTCCAACAACATTACCGCCAAGCTGTCGACCTCCTATGAGATCGACTTCTGGGGCAAGAACGCCGCCACCAGCGCTTCGGCCCTGGCCAGCGCCCAGGCCAGCCGCTTCGACCGGCAGACCGTGGGCCTGACCACCCAAGCCAGTCTGGCCGATACCTATTTCACCATTCTCAGCCTGCAAGAACGCCTGACCTTCGCCCACTCCAATCTGGCCAACGGCCAGGAAGTGCTGTCTGCCATTCAAGACAAGTTCCGCGCCGGCACCGCCACCGATCTGGATGTCGCCCAGCAGGAGAACGAGGTGGCCACCCTGGCCGCCGCCATTCCGCCGCTGGAGCAAAGCCTGGGCGAGAACAAGACCGCCCTGGCCCTGCTGATCGGCAAGCTGCCCGAGCAGATCGACCCCAAGGGCGCCGGCCTGACCGGCATCGCCCTGCCGGCCGTCAAGGGCGGCCTGCCCTCGGAACTGTTGATGCGCCGCCCCGACGTGCAATATGCCGAGCAAAACCTGATCGCCGCCAACGCCGACATCACGGTGGCTCGCGCCGCCCTGTTCCCCAGCGTATCCCTGACCGGCGGCTTAGGGTACGAAAGCAACGCCCTGAACAATCTGATCCAGCCCACCAGCCTGTTATGGTCGTTGGCCGGATCGGTGACCCAATCCATTTTCCATGGCGGCGCCTTGGAAGGCGAAGTCGAATACAAGCGCGCGCGCTACGACGAGTTGGTCGCCACCTATCGCAAGGCGGTGCTGTCGGCCTTCATCGACGTGGACAACGCCCTGATCGCCGTGCGCAAGACCGACCAGCAGGAAGCGGCCCAGCGCCGGGCCGAGGAAACCGCCCGCCGCGCCTATGAGCTGTCGATGGACCAGTTGCGCGGCGGCGTGGCGGAAATCACCACCGTGCTGAACACCCAGCGCACCCTGTTCTCGGCCCAGGACACGCTGGTTCAGGCCCGCTTGTCCCACCTTGAAGCCGTGGTCAGCCTGTACAAGGCCCTGGGCGGCGGCTGGGAGGGACAGCCCTAAGCCCAGCGCCGAGCGGCGAATAAAAGTGAAAAGGCCCGGGGGCTATTGCGCCTCCGGGCCTTTTTTCAGTCATCAGGACTGATGGTCAGCTTGTGCTGACGCTGACGTGGGTATCGACATAAAGATGTTCGGTCACGCCGTGGATAGTGCTGGTATAGACCTGATAGCTGTGACTGGCGCCGTCCACCGTCAAAGTGGTGGTCGCTCCCGTCGTCGTCCACCCCGAACCGCCGACGTCGCTGTCGTGATTCAGCTTCAGCACATCGCCGCTGGTTCCGCCGATGATCAGAGCATGGCTGGCGTTGCTGGCGCTGACCCCGGCCGCCGTCAACTGGCTGTTGCTGTCGTTGGCGGCGGAATAAACCGCATCCTCGTTCAGCACCAGGGTCGAACTGTGGCTGTTGGCCAGATCCAACATGTCGAAATGCTCGACGCTGTCGGAACGATGGCTTCCCCCGGTGACGGTGGCCGACGTCGATGCGCCGCTGCCGGTCAGGTCGATGGTGGCCGCGCTGGTAAAAGCGAAGCTCAGCTTCGAACTGCCTGACCCGCCGTCCAAATAGGCGAAGCGGTTATCGCCGACGATCACCGTATCGTCGCCCGACACCGCCAGGATTTCGTCGGCGCCGCCGCCGCCCGACAGAGTCTGGTCGCCATGGCCGCCGACAATGTATTCGTCGTTGCCGTTGCCGCCGTAATAGCTGCCGGTGGTGCTGTAGGCGTAATGCTCGACCAGGGTGATGCTGGTGTCGCTGTAGCTCAACGACAGGGCCACGCCGTCGGCGGCATAGCTGTCCAACCCGGTGATGTGGGCGAAACTGCCGGTATCGCTCAGCATGTTGGTCATCAAGACCATGCTGTCATAGGTGTTCAGCACCGACCCCGCCTCGGCCAGGATTTTCAGATCGCCGCCGGCGGCATTGAAGTCATGGCCGTTCACATCCATCAGATCGTGGCTGCTGGCCGACGAGACATCCATGTTGATATGGCTGCCGAAGGCCAGATCCACATCGCCGCCAAGAGTGGCCGTGCCCACCACATGGTCTCCGGTGCTGCTGGAGCTGTCGCCCGGATCATAGCCCACCGACAGATAGGCCGTGTAGCCGCTGGCCAGCACGACCGTCTGCACCCCCTCGCTCGCCTGCGCCGTCAGAACGCCGGTGGCCTGGGTGGCGGCCATGATGTAGTTCAGGGTTTCGCCGATGGCCAGATCCAACGACACGGTATGAACGTCGGCGCCCATCACCAGCACCTCGCTGGTGCTGGTTTGAACAAGATGAATGCCTTCCAGCGTGATCTTGTCGTTGCCGCCGTTGGTCAAAACGGCATAGCCGCTGCCGGTCATCGTCACCTGCAGGCCGCTGCCGCCGATCGTAGTGTTGATATATAGAACGTCGCTGTTTCCGCCTTCGAGGACGAAGGTTCCGGCGACGCCGCTGGCCGCATCGATGGAAATCAGGTCGGCGCCGGAACCGCCCAGCACAGTCAGGCTTTCATCGTTGTAGTTGGCCAGGGCGATGGAGGAGTAGCCATGGAAGCTGCTCAGGTCCAGGGTGTGGATACCGGCTTCGGCGGCCCAATACCCCAGATTCGCCACCACGGAATCGACGTTGTAGGTCAGATCGCCGGTGGCGGTGTGATAGGTGAATTCACCCACCTTGACGTCGCTGAAACCGGCGACGTGGGACATGCTGTCCGCGTCCAGCGTCATGACGCTGTAGGTGCTGTAGTTGTGCGTCGCGCCGCCGCCCAGATACAGGGTCATCCCCGACAGATCGGTGGTGAAATTCGGCGACCCTTGAGTCAGGAAATAGAAATCCATCATCAATTCGGTGATGCCGACCGTATGGGCGGTGGTGCTCAGCGTCACGCCCGACGACTGGCCGTCGATTTGCAACACCTCGATATTGCGGTAGTTGGCGTAGGCCGAGAAATCCAGGGCCGAGCCCAAGACGCTGTTGGTCAGTTCCAAGGTGGCGTGGCTGGAATTGCCGTCGATATAGGAAATGCCCGACAAGGCCCCCGTCTCGGCGACGATCAGATCGCCCGCCGTCGCACCGACGACCGAACCAGAAGCCTGTAAAGCCGTCAGGCTGCCTTTGATCGAATACAGCTCGTCGTCGGACCACAAAACCTGACCGTCGGCCAGATATAAGGTAGCGACGTTGGCCGTCTCGCCACTGACATTGTTCAGCAGCAGGCTCGATCCGCTTTCGGTGATTTCATTCGACACCAGCGAAATGCTGGACAGCACGACGGATTCCCCGAGCAGGGTCAAGGACACGGTGGAGCCGTTCCAAGTGTGCCAGCCCACGTTCGCCACATCCAGCACATCGGTGCCGCCGTTGCCGATCAGGGTTTCCGGGTTTTCGCTGCCCGACAGCACGAAGGTGTCGTTGCCGGCGGTGCCTTTGATCGCCACCACGTCGCTGAACAGGATCGAGGAACTGCCGTTCCAGCCCGACACCACACCATAGGTTCCGTTGCCGGCAATGTCGATCAAGGCGCCGGAGGTGGAATCCAGCCCCTGCAAATCCATGGTGACGTTGCCGCTGGTCCAGCCAGTGCCGATCAGGGCGCCGCCGTCATTGCTCATCTGGATGTCGGTGAAGCTGCCGGCGGCGCTGACCAGCGTGTCGGTATAAAAGGCGCCCTTGGTGTAGTCGTGCGCCACCGTGCCGTATTGGCCGTCCCCGGCCAAAGTCAGCGTGATGGTGTTGCCGTCGGACAGGGTCCAGTTGAGATAGGTCGTCGAGCCCGACAGGTTGATCAGGGCTCCGCCAACCGCGTCCGAATAATCCATGGTGTTGCTGCTGGCCATGGCGACATAGGTGTCGTTGCCCTTGCTGGAGCGGACGAAACTGCCCGCCAGCGACAAGGTGATCATGTCGTCATAGGCCGAACCGCGAATGTCGCTGACGCCATACAGGGTATCGGTAACACCGTCATGCACGACCGTGCCGCTTTTGGTTATTTTCTCGACGTACCCGCCCGTCAGGCTTTCCGTATAGAGCTGGGTGGTGTCCCAAGCCGACAGATCGGCGGTGATGCCGCCGCCGCTAGCCAGATAATCGACGAGCACGCCGGTCGAGGCATAATACGTACCGCTTTGCAGGCTGCCCGACAGGTACAGCGACGCCAGGTTGGTCGAAACCGAATTCACGGTCCCGCTGGTCCCCAAAGCGCCGGCATTGACCACGGTGTTGGCGCCGGTGCCGACCCGGAAAGCCACGTCATTGCCATAGGCGCTGTTGGAGGTGCTGTAATGACCGCCGATCAGCTTGTCGCCGTAATTGGTGCCGACGATTTCATCGATGCTGTAAAGGTAATCCGTCGAACCGGCGGCAGTCACCACGTTCATGCCGCTGAAGACGTGCGACGCCGTATCGCCCAGGACGTTGCTGCCGCTCAGGTTCAGCGTCACCGTATAGCCGACGCTGAGATCGGCGGTAATGCCGGTCGTGCGCTGGCTGTAATAAGCCGTATCGTCCGCGCCGCTGGCTCCGATCACCACTTCGTTGTTGCCGTTGACGAAGAAATCGTCGCCGTGGCTGGAGACTCCCTGGGACAAGGCGGCGGAGCTGCCCAGCAGCAGCATATTGCTGTGGTCGGCCATCAGGAAGTCGGCGCCGGTGGTGCCGGCGATCAGCGTGCTGAGGGTCATCGACCCCAGCGACGAGGTCAGATGGGCGGTAACGGTCGTTTCGCCGTTGGTGCGCACGAAGGTGCCGCCATCGACGATTTCCAGCAGTACGTTGCTGTTGGAACTCAGGAAATAGTCGGCGAAGACAATCGAGCCGCCGCCCGATTCACCGCTGAAATACAGAACCAGATCGTTGGAAACCTTCGTTCCGCCGATCAGCCCCACCTCGCCTTCGGCCTCGAGATATTCCTTGGCGCTGGCGGCGTTGTCCAGGTGAACCGTCTCGGCGTGGTAATCGTCGGTCAGGATCATCACGTTGGTGTGGGCGCCGAAATAAATCTGATCCGCGCCGCCGTGGCCGACGAACGTGGTGGCCGCGCCCGAACCGGCAATCAGCGTATTGCCGTTCTGATTGCCGATCAGCACCGAGGTCGCTCCGGCGCCGCCGATAACGTTGCCGATATTCGATATGTAGTCGTTGGCCAGAACCGCGCCGCTGGCATTGGACAAAATCAGCTGGTTGGCCGTCTCGTCATAGATCGACGACCCCAGGTCGACCGTCAGATTGGCGGTGACCGCCGACAGGTTCAGAAGCTGGTTCGCCCCCAGGCCGCCGCCCAGAATGGTTTCATGCCCCAGCGACGAGGCTTGCAGCACGAAGTCGTTGGAGCCGCCGCCGCCGATCATCACCATGGTGCCGCTGCCGGCGATCAGCGTATTGCCGGCGTTGATCGTGGTCAGCGGGTCGCCGCCGCCATAGGCGACGCTGAGCAGGCTGGAGGAGGAAATATCCAAACCGCCGATCAAGGTGTCGGCGCCATTGCCGCCGATCAGCGTGTTGGCGTCGCCGGTCGAGGCGGTGAAATAGGGATTCACTTCGCTGACGACGCCGGAATTGGTGGTGACGAACAGATAATGGCCGTCGTCGCTGAAGGTCAGATTCTTGGCGTTCAGATCGCCGCTCAAGGCCCCCAGCGTCACGGTGGTGTCGGTCAGGGTGTCATAAATCACCGGCGAGGAGGTGGTGCCGCCGTCGTCCCAATAGGCGACGAAGCGCCCATTCTCGGAAATGGTCCCGGTGGGCGAGGCCAGCATCTCGTCCGCTGATACAAGATTGGTCGTGGTCCAAACGCCGTTCTTCTCGCTCGCGTAATAGAAACCGTCTGCGGCGCTGTAGACCAGCTTGGTGCCGTTGGCCGCCACGGTGAAGCCCGTGACGTTCGACAGGGACACCGTGCCGCCGTCGGAGGCGCTATAGCCGTCGTTGCCGATCTCCAACAGACTCAGGGTACCGCCGCTCAGAATGAACAATTCCCGCCCGTTGGCGGCAAAAGCCACCTGGCTGATGGCCGTGCTTCCCCAATCGTAGTTCAGAACTTCGGCGCCTGTCTGAGTGTTGACGACCGAGATGCCGTAATCGGACTGGTACGAATAGTTGGCATAAGCGGCCCAGATGCCGTCGCGGGATAGATCGAAGACGCCGGACGTGCTCATCTGCGAGGCGTGGGCTTCGAGATTGGCCACATGCTTGGTGTCGGCGTTGTAGTAGTACAACGACAACCCCTGGTCATAGACCGCCGAATGGCCGTCTTGGGACAGAACGAAACCGTTGCTCGCCGTCCCCTCCGGCGTCATCAGCAGGGCCGTCTGGGACAGAACGCCGGAAGCGGCGCTCCACGTGACCCGGTAAACGTCGTGGCTGGCGTCCTCGTAGGTCAGGAATCTGGCGTTGCCGCTGATATCCACGAGACTGCCCGAGCTCAGATTCGTCCCATTGGCGTCGGTCACGGTGCTGGCGCTGGACACCAGCAGATCGGCATCGGCCTGCGACAGCCAGCCGCCGGCCAGCACATGCGTGCCGCTGGCGTCCGTCAGTACGTCGGCGCCAAGCCCCGCCGCCACCCGCTCGATGTTCAGCAAACCGACCGAACCGCCCGCCGCGCTGACGATGGTGCCGCCGCTGGAATTCATCGTCACCGTCAGGTTGCCCGTGGTATCGACGAACACCTGGTCGCTGCCCGCGCCGCCGTCGATGACGGCCGATCCCTTTAGCAGCTTGGTATCGCTGCTGAGAAGCTGGAACGTATCGGCATAAGCGGTGCCGACATAGCGCTCCATATTGGTGAAGGTATCGCTGCCGACCGATCCGCCGCTGGCCGTGCCGCTCAACAAAGCCGTGTCGGCCAGCAGTATGGAAACGCCGGAATCACTGGCGTTGGCATAGCTCAGAACGTTGGTGCCAGCGCCGCCGTCCAGGCTGTCGTCGCCCAGCCCGCCGATCAGCGTATCGTTGCCGGCGCCGCCATACAGGGTCGCCCCGTCATACGAGGCGACGATGACGTCGTTGCCCGCCCCGCCGATGACGATGGAGATGCCTTCGATCAGGTCCGTCTGCGTCCCCACCGTAGCCGAGCCGAAGCCGTAACTGTTCAATTCGACCGTGACGTTCTGGCTGACGTTCTGGAACGACAGAACGTCGGTGCCGCCATTGCCGCTGATCGTCTCGGCCGCCGTTCCCATCAGGAACAGATCGTTGGACTCGCTGCCCTGCACATGTTCGACATTGACCAGAGTCAGGACGTTGGAGCCAGTGACCGTCGCCGACGACATGTTGACGGTGGCGCCATTGCCGATCAGGTGCAGGGTGTCGCTGCCCGACCCGCCGTCGATAGACATGCTGTAGGCCGACGTCACATTGAACAGATCGTCGCCCGACCCGCCGGTCAGATGGTGAAAGCCGTAAGCTTCGGTATTCTTGATGTAGCCGTTGCTCTCGATATTGAGAACATTGACGGAATCATAGCTGAGATCAGCGGTGACGCCGTTGCTGTCGGCGGCCATACTGAGGGTCGGTTTCGACGCATCCGGGCTGGCCGCCGTGTTGGCGTACAAGGTGTCACTTCCCAACCCGGCATCCTGGCCGTAATCGAACTTGGTCGCCGCCGCCGGCAGCGTAATCGTGGCGGCGTTGCCGTTGGCGATGACCGTCCAGTTTGTATGCTGCAAGTCCAGCGCCGATCCGGTCTGCACGCTTTCCGCATAGATGCTTTCGGCGTTCCCCCCCATCAGGGTGTAGTTGGGATCGCTGCCGAAAATGGTGCTGGCTGCGGCCGTGGTCAGGGACACGGTATGGGTCAGGTTGGTGGTCGGCGCGTAATTGATCGGCGTCGTCGCCGGAATGGTGGCGGGCGTCACCGGCGGCGTGACGGGAACGACCGGCGGCGTCGGGGTCGGGGTCGGGGTCGGGGTCGGCGTTGGCGGAACGAGATCCTGGGGGATCGGCGCCAGGGACGGCGGATCCTTCGGCCCGGTATCCGGCGTCGTGGTCGGCGTGCTCGGCGTCGTGCCGTGAAGAACCGGGTCCGAGCTGGGAGCAGGCAGGTGGAACCCCGAAATGCCGCCGACATCGAACAATTGCTGCAACTGCGACGGCTGCAGCACCATCGGCGACGGCGGCGCCTCGAAGGCGCTGGAAATCTGCAGCGTCTGGTTGGGCATGCTCAGAACCTGCACCGCGCCGCTGTCGTTGGTGATGACGATCTGGCCGACGCCGCCGTCGTCGTCGGACAGCAGCGCCACCGTGTTCTGACTGCCCTCGGCGGCGGCGTTGCCGGCCACCGTCGTGCCGCGGATGCCGATGGTCATCACCGGCGTCTTCACCGACATGGCGTCGGGCGCCGATTTGGCGATCTGACCCGACACGAACGAAAAGGTTCCCTGCACTACCGACATCGAGGAATGCCCGGTGTGGCTTTGCGGGTCATAGACCAGCTCGTCCATCACCATGCGGCCGTTCTTGCCCAGGCTGAAGGTCGAGCGGTCGGCGAAGACGATACCCACCGCGCCGTCGCCTGCCGTCTCCAGCACGTCGCCCTGATAGACCGTGGCGCCTTGCTGCAGGGTTTCCACCCGGCCGTCGATATGGTGGACCTTGACCGTGCCCGCCAGCTTCTGAAGCTCGCCGATGGCGTGAAGCTGCGGCGTCGCTCCGCCCTCTTGCGCCCATTGGCCCGGCGCGATGGCACCGGCCAGACGCGACGCCAGATCGGGATGGATGATCCCGCCCGTGCCCGATTGCAGATCAGGGGGCGTGTGGCTGTCGAAATAGCCTTGGACCAGAACCTCGTGCCCGTCCTTGCCAACCAACAGAAGATCGCCCCCGACCCGGTGGAAATCCGCCGTCAGCAGAAAATTCCCGCCAGGAACATGCAGCGTCTCACCCGCCGTCGCCGTCAAAACCGTCGGAGAGTGAGCGGCCGGGCGGGAAACGTTCGAACCGTCGCCGAACGCGGATAAAGGCGCGCTATGGGTCATGGCGGCCTCCTCGCCCCCAGCACTTATCGGTCGATTAGTGTATGGGAAGGCGAAGGAAGATAAAAATATTTTCCATCAGAACAACAATGAAAACTTAGATGAGACCGACCAGAACCGATAAAAAGTTTCATATGCAACAAACTTTGCACAAAAAAAAACGCCGAAGATATTGCGATGAAATTCCTAAAAACCACAAAACATAAACCATTGTATTGGTGATGAGAAAAATCTCCGCCTTTTGGAGGGAATAACCACAATTTTTATGGCTATGAAGACAGCAGCCGCCCCCCGCCGATCTGAGCGTCCAGTTCCCGATTGAAGCGGTCGGCCTCCTCCATGTGATCGCGCATCAGACGGCGCACCTCTCCCACCGCGCGGGCGCGGTAGGCGCCGATCAGCTCGATGTGATAGCGCAGGTTCGAACGGCTGAACTCTGTCTGCTCGGGATATTGCGCTTTTTTATAGACCACCAGATCCCGCACCAGATCGTTGAGGAAACGGCAGACCAGGGCCAGCAGCGGATTGTCGCAGCGGGCCGCCAGCACGTTGTGGAACTCCAGCTCGGCCATGCGCTGGGCCTGCCGCTCCTCGGCGGAAGCCGGAGTTACCGCGCAGGCCTGGACCAAATCCTCCAGCCGCTGAAAATCCTCGTCGGTCAGTTTTCCCACCACGCTGACGGCCAGTTCCGGCTCGACCAGCTTGCGCAGGGCGTAAAGATCGCCGCCGGTGGGATGCTGGAAATGCAGATAATTCCGCAGCAGATCGGTGGCGTGCTCGAAAGCCACGGTCTCCAGCAGGGCTCCTCCCTTCGGCCCCGTCTTGATGCGGACCAGCCCTTGAACCTCCAGCGATTTCAAGGCCTCGCGGATGGTCCCCTTCGAGCACTCGAACATCTCCATCAGTTCCCGCTCGTTAGGCAGCCGGTCGCCCGGCGCCATCCGTCCGGTGACGATCCAGCGTTTGACCTCGTCGACGATCAGGTCGGAACGTTTGCGCCGGCGTGTGCGGCTTTGCGGAGTGGGAGCGGGTTCGGCCATGGCGACTGGTTCCTTGGAGTTGGCGGCGGATTAGAGAGCAGCGCGCCGCTGTTGACAAGGCGAAGACATCACGATAAACCAATTATGATATTTATACGTATAAATAACCCAGCCCCAAGGAGGAAAGCCGTGGCCGCCACGTCCAGCAACACCAAGGCCCGTTTCGTGTGGGAAGATCCGCTGCTGTTCGACGCCGACCTGACCGACGACGAGCGCATGATTCGCGACGCCGCCCACGCCTATTGCCAGGAAAAGCTCCAGACCCGCGTTCTGGAAGCCAACCGCCACGAAGTCTTTCACCGCGAGATCATGTCCGAAATGGGCGAGATGGGCATGCTGGGCTGCACCATCGAAGGCTATGGCTGCGCCGGCGTCAGCCATGTCGCCTACGGCCTGCTGGCCCGCGAAGTGGAACGCGTCGACAGCGGCTACCGTTCGGCCATGAGCGTGCAATCCTCCCTGGTGATGCATCCCATCTACGCCTATGGCACCAACGAACAGAAGGAACGCTTTCTGCCCCGTCTGGCCACCGGCGAGATCGTCGGCTGCTTCGGACTGACCGAACCCGATCACGGCTCCGATCCGGGCGGCATGAAGAGCCGCGCCGCCAAGGTCGACGGCGGCTATCTGCTGACCGGCAACAAGATGTGGATCACCAACTCTCCCATCGCCGACATCGCCGTCGTCTGGGCCAAGCTGGACGGGGTGATCAAGGGTTTCATCCTGGAACGCGGCATGAAGGGGTTTTCCACCCCGAAGATCGAAGGCAAGTTCTCCTTACGCGCCTCCATCACCGGCGAAATCGTCATGGACGAGGTGTTCGTTCCCGAAGCCAACCTGCTGCCCCATGTGGAAGGGCTGAAAGGGCCGTTCGGCTGCCTGAACAAGGCCCGCTACGGCATCGCCTGGGGCGTTCTCGGCGCCGCCGAGTTCTGCTGGCACGCCTCGCGCCAGTACACGCTGGACCGCAAGCAGTTCGGCCGCCCCCTGGCCGCCAACCAGCTGGTGCAGATGAAGCTGGCCGAGATGCAAACCGAAATCACCCTGGGGCTGCATTCCGTGCTGCGCCTGGGCCGTCTGATGGACCAGGGGCTTGCCGCGCCTGAAGCCATATCGCTGTTGAAGCGGAACAATTGCGGCAAAGCCCTGGCCATCGCCCGCGTCGCCCGCGACATGCACGGCGGCAACGGCATCTCGGACGAATTCCACATCATCCGCCACGCCATGAACCTGGAGGCCGTGAACACCTATGAGGGCACGCACGACATCCACGGCCTGATCCTGGGCCGCGCCCAGACCGGCATTCAGGCGTTCTGCTGAAAGCCGATGACGGGGGCCGGGATTCCGCCCGCCCCCGCCTGCATCCGTTTACCGAAGGCCCGGCCTACGGCCGGCCGCACCCGGCCCCCACCAGGAGACGATCACCATGACCGGCCTTTTATCCGGCGTCCGGATTCTTGAACTGTCGCGCATTCTTGCCGGTCCCTGGGCCGGCCAGGTTCTGGCCGACATGGGGGCCGAGGTCATCAAGGTCGAGAATCCCAATGGCGGCGACGACACCCGCACCTGGGGACCGCCCTTCGTCACCGACCTGGATGGCAACGCCATCGGCGATTTGTCGGCCTATTTCCTTTGCGCCAACCGCGGCAAGAAGTCGGTCTGCATCGACTTCACCAAACCCGAGGGACAGGAGATCGTGCGCAAGCTGGCGGCGTCCTGCGACGTGGTGATCGAAAACTTCAAGGTCGGCGGGTTGAAGAAATACGGGCTGGATTACGATTCGCTGAAAGCGGTCAATCCCAAGCTGGTCTACGCCTCCATCACCGGCTTCGGCCAAGACGGCCCTTATGCCCACCGGGCCGGATACGACTTTATGATCCAGGGACTGGGCGGGTTGATGAGCCTGACCGGCCAACCTGACGGCGAACCGGTCAAAGTCGGCGTCGCCTTGACCGACGTCCTGACCGGCCTTTACACCGCCATCGGCGTTTTGTCCGCCCTGCATCACGCCCGGGCGACGGGCCAGGGACACTATGTCGACATCGCCCTGCTGGACGTACAGGTGGCGACCCTGGCCAATCAGGCGCTGAATTATCTGGTGGCGGGCAAGGCGCCGAAGCGCCTGGGCAACAGCCATCCCAACATCGTACCCTATCAGGCCTTCCCCACCCTGGACGGCCACATCATTCTGGCCGTGGGCAATGACGGCCAGTTCGCCCGCTTCTGCGCCGTCGCCGGGCATCCCGAATGGGCCGAGGACGAACGCTTCGCCACCAACCCGTCCCGCGTCGCCCATCGCGCTCTGCTGGTGCCCATGGTGGCCGACGCCCTCAGCGCCCGCTCCAGTCGCGACTGGCTGACGGCGCTGGAGGCGGTGGGAGTTCCCGCCGGTCCCATCAACGACATCGCCCAGGTCTTTGCCGACCCGCAGGTGGTCGCCCGCGGCCTGAAGGTGGACAAGATCCTGGCGGACGGCACCGTCCTGCCCGGCGTCGGCACGCCGATCTGTGTCGACGGCCGGCGGATGGTGGCAGAAGGCGCTCCACCCCGGCTGGGAGCCCAAAGCGAAGATATCCTTGAGGAACTTCTGACGCGGCAGTAACGGCCCTATTGCGCCGGGTCGATGCGGAACGCCTGATGACAGCCGACGCAGCCGCTCATCAGGCCCGACAGCCGCCCGGTCAAGGCCACGGCATTGTCCCCATGGGTGGCAGCGGCGGCAAAATCGTCGAAGCTGCCGTGCATGGCCATGCCACTCTGTCTGAATTCCATGGGCAGCTTGGCCATCAGGCTGACCGGCACCCCGCCCACCGAATCTCCGCCGGCGGCGCGGGCGGCGTGGGCGGCTCCTTCATTGTCTCCCTTGGCCAGGGCGGCGGTAATGTCCTGCACCGCCATCAGCATGCCGCGCATTTCCGATAGCACGAAATCCCGTTCCGCCGGAGCCAGACGGATGACGGTTCGCCCGTCGTCTCCCGTCCGGTTGTGGCCGCCGATCAAAAGCGCGGCGGCCGCCACGGCGGTAACGGCCCACAGAACGATGGCGGCTATGGCAAGCTTGCGCGTCATGAAGAAGGTGGCCCTATCGTAAAAAGCGAACGTAACCAGAGTGCCAAGTTGTGCCCCCCAAGGCAATGTCGCCTTCGCCGGGCAGACGGCAAATCAGACATGAAAAGGGCGGAACGCCCATCGGCATTCCGCCCTTTTTACGACTTGACCATGCGAACGGGTCAGGCCGGCCCCATTAGGGACGGCGGACCGGAAGCTTGGCGATCGCTTCGATTTCCACCAGCACATCGCGGGGCAGACGCGCCACCTGGACCGTCGAGCGCGCGGGCTTGTGGCCGGCGAACAGACGCTCATAGACGGCGTTCAGCTTGGCGAAATCGCCCAGGTCCTGAACAAACACCGTGGTCTTGACCACATGGTCCAGGCTTGAGCCGGCTTCCGCCAGAATGGCCGACAGGTTCTTCAGCACCTGCTCGGTCTGCTCCTCGATGCCGCCGGGCACCAACTCGCCTTTGGCGTTCAGGGGAATGGCCCCCGAGGTGAAGATCCAACCGTCCATGACGATCGCCTGGGAATAGGGGCCGATGGCGGCGGGAGCGGCGGCGGTGGTAACGGTCTGCATGAAGTCTCTCCGGTCTATGTTGCTGTTGGGGACCAGTTTACGCGGCCTTGCCGTAACGGTCCAAGGTCAAACCGCCCATGTCGATGTCGGTCTTGCGGCCCGAAATCAGGTCGGCCAGCACGCGGCCCGAACCGCAGGCCATGGTCCAGCCCAAAGTGCCGTGGCCGGTGTTGAGATACAGGCCCTGGTAGCCGGTAGCGCCCAGGATCGGCGTGCCGTCGGGGGTCATGGGACGCAGGCCGCACCAGAATTCCGACTTCGAAACGTCGCCGCCCTTGGGATACAGATCGGACACGACATATTCCACGGTGTCGCGGCGGCTTTGCGGCAGATCCAGATTATAGCCGTTCAGTTCGGCCATGCCGGCCACGCGGATGCGGCCGCCCAGACGGGTAATGGCCACCTTGTGGGTTTCGTCCAGCACGGTCGAGGCCGGAGCGGCGGCGTCATCGGTCACCGGCAGGGTGATGGAATAGCCCTTGACCGGATAGACCGGCACGGTGAAGCCCAGCGGCTCCAGCAGGAAGCGGGAATAGCTGCCAAGCGCCACCACCACCACGTCGCCGGAAATCTCGCCGGCCGAGGTGCGCACGCCGGTCACCTTGCTGCCCGAGCGGACCAGCCCGTCGATGGTGGTGTTGAAACGGAAATCCACGCCCAGTTCCTTGGCCAGACCGGCCAGGGCGTTGGTGAACATGAAACAGTCGCCGGTTTCGTCGCCGGGCAGCAGCAGACCGCCGACGATGCGGTCGCGGGAATAGGCCAGGCCGGGTTCGACGCGCACGCAGCCGTCCACATCCAGGGCTTCGTAAGGAACCTTGTATTCGTCCAGCACGGCCATGTCGGCGGCGGAGGCGTCCACCTGCTGCTGCTTGCGGAACAGTTGCAAGGTGCCTTTGGTGCGTTCGTCATAGGCGATGCCGGTGTCGGCGCGCAGTTCGCGCAGCACGTCGCGGGAATATTCGGCCAGACGCACCATGCGGCCCTTGTTGACGGCATAACGGGCCGAGGTGCAGTTGGCCAGCATGGAGGCCATCCAGCGCCACTGGAACGGGTCGAGATGCGGACGCAGAATCAGCGGCGCATGCTTCATGAACATCCATTTGATGGCCTTGACCGGCACGCCGGGAGCCGCCCACGGAGCCGAATAGCCGGGCGATACCTCGCCGGCATTGGCGAAGCTGGTTTCCTGGGCCGGACCGGGCTGACGATCGACCACCACGACCTCGTGCCCCTGTTTGGCAAGGTAATAGGCGGTGGTGGTGCCCAGCACGCCGCTTCCCAGAACGATGGCTTTCATGGTCGGTCTCCTTAAAGGCTGTTCGGCAGAGCGGCGCCGGCGCCACCCTGATAGGTACGGTGGTAACGCGATCCCAGGCTGGTCAGAATCTCGTAGCCGATGGTCTTGGCCTCGGCGGCGACGGCGTCGGGGGACGGGGCCTCGCCGCCGATCAGGTCCACCAGTTCGCCGGGCCGCAGGTCGAATGGCAGGGTGCTGGCGTCCAAGGTGATCAGATCCATGGAAACGGCGCCGACGATGGGCACGGCATGACCGCGCACGGAAGCCGAAGCCTTGTTGCCCAGGCAGCGCAGGAAGCCGTCGGCATAACCGACACCGACGGTGGCGATGCGTCCGGCGGCATGGCTGACATAGCGGCCGTTATAGCCCACCGGCGTTCCCGCCTGGACGGCGCGGGTCTGGATGACCTTGCCGCGCAGAGTCACGACCGGTTTTAGCGGGTTGGGCTTGCCCGGCTGCGGGCACAAACCGTACAGAGCGGCGCCGGGACGCAGCAGTTCGAAATGATAATCGCTCCCCAGGAACACGCCCGAGGAATTGGCGAAGCTGGCCGGAGCGGCGGGCAGCATGGCGCGCGCCACCTTGAAGCGGCTCAGGGCCTCGGCATTGGCCGGATGTTCGGGAATTTCCGCCCAGGACAGATGACTGAGCACCAGCGATAGAGTGATGCCGTTCAGCAGGCCGCGATCGGAGGAAACAATCTGAAGCTCTTCGGGAGACAGGCCCAGGCGAGCCATGCCGCTGTCCACCTGAACGGCGGCGGGCAAGGCCACCTCGACCTTGCGGGCCAAGGTCCGCCAGGCTTCGATCTGCTCCAGGCCGTTCAACACCGGGCGCAGCATATGGCGCAAAAATTCGGCTTCGGCCCCCGGCATCGGACCGTGCAGCACATAGATGGCGCAATTATCCGGCAAGGCACGGCGTAGAGCGATGCCTTCGTCCAAATGAGCGACAAAGAACTGACGGCACCCGGCGGCGGCCAGAGCCGGCCCCACCCGTTCGGCTCCCAGACCATAGGCATCGGCCTTCAGCACGGCGGCGCAGACCGATTGCGGCCCCTTGGAGCGCAGCAGGCGGTAATTGTCAACGATGGCGTCCAGATCGACGGACAGGACCGCACCGGCGCGCACCCCGGCGACTTCGGCGGAAAGGCCGTCAGGCAGGGAAAGCGGGGGAACCTGGGGAATGGCTTTGGCGGTCGAGATGGACATGATACCTCCGTCACGGGGACGAAGCATCAACAGCAAGGCCTATGCCAGACAATATAATCAAGCAAAATCAAAACGATAACCGGAATCACACAGGATTGCCTCGTAATGAAATCGTTACAGGCAAGAACGTTTCCCATAATGAATGGCGCAGAAATTCCAGGCTTCTGGCGAAAGTTTGGATCGTAACGATTTCAATACACAGTAAAGAAAGCGTTACGCATCCCCAATGCCATAGCGGCGCAGCTTGTTGGCAATGCGCGTGTGCGATGTTCCCAAGCGGCCGGCCAGCTTGCGGCTGGAGGGATAGAGAGGGTAAAGCTTCGACAAGGTGCGCCGCTCCCATTCCTCGACCGCCTGATCCCAGCTTTGCGGCAAGCCGTCGGCCCGGGCGTCGGAGAACGGCACTTCCGCTCCCCCCTGCCCCAAATCCAAATCTCCGGCGTCCAGCACCGGACGATCCGACATGGTGACGGCGCGGAAAATGACGTTTTCCAGCTGGCGGACGTTGCCGGGCCAATGATGACTTCGCAAAGCCTCCTGCGCCGCCGCCGTCAGCACCGGCTGGGAACGTCGACCCTGGGAGCTGGCCCGCGCCACGAAATGTCCGGCCAGCAGCAGAATGTCCTCGCCGCGCTCCCGCAAGGGCGGCAGACTCAATTGCAGCACGTTCAGACGGTAATACAGGTCTTCGCGGAAGGCGCGGTCGGCGACCATGCGCTGAAGATCGCGGTGGGTGGCGCTGACGATGCGCACATCGACCTTCACCTCGCGGTCGCCGCCGACGCGGCGGAACGTGCCGTCGTTGAGGAAACGCAACAGCTTGGCCTGAAGATAGGGCGACATCTCGCCGATCTCGTCGAGGAACACCGTCCCCTTGTCGGCCATCTCCAACAGCCCCGGCTTGCCGCCCCGCTGCGCGCCGCTGAACGCGCCGGGGGCATAACCGAACAGCTCGCTTTCCGCCAGATTCTCGGGAACGGCGGCGCAGTTCAGGGCCAGGAACGGCGCCGCCTTGCGCGGGCTGGCCTGATGGCAGGCATGGGCCACCAGTTCCTTGCCGGTGCCGGTTTCCCCCAAGATCAGCAGCGGCGCATCCACTGCCGCCACCCGGATGGCCCGCTTCTTCAGATCGCGCACCGCCTGGGAACCGCCGATAATGCCGTCGAAGCCGGGAAATTGTTGCAGGCCGTGCATGCGCTCGCCCAGGCGCACCGGGGCATAAAGGGTCAGCAAACCGCCCGCCGCCGCCCCGCTGTCCTCGGCCACCGGCGAAGCGTCGAGCTGGAACGGACGCCCCGACAGAAACACCTCGCGGGGCGGGGAACGGAAGCCGCTCTCCACCAGCTCTTGATGCAGGATGGCATCGGCGAACAGCGTCGACAGCGCCAGTCCGGAACAGTTGGGCAGCCCGGCAGCATGGGCCGCGGCGGCGTTGCCGGCCAGCACCACGCCGTCCAAATCGACCAGCAGCACGGGGTCGGCCATGGCCGCCATCAGAGCATCGAGATGCAGACGCTGGCGGGCGCCGGGCATGATGTCGACGCCGAACGCATCGATCACGCCCTCCACCCCCATCAGGGCGGCGCGCAAATCCCGCCACAGGGATTCAGTCAAAGCTGGAGCGTCGATGAAGATGTTCGGCGGCGTGACCTCGACAGCCGTGACGTTGAACTGCCGCCCCGCCAGCAAGGCCAGGATTTCCTGGGCGATACCCACCCGGTCCCGGAACTGCACGTCGATACGCATGGATCGCTCCCCAAAAAACCCTTCAGTTCTATACCGCCCCCGGCCCCGCCGCCAGAGCTTGATTTTGTGATCACATTATGAAAGAATGAGCGACAATTAAATGCCGACCCATTGTTTTAAAACAGATTCTCATCGGCAAATTTGATCACTTCAGGCAAGGATGGACGCCATGAACGCCATGCTGTTCCCCACCCCCGAGCAAACGGACGGCACGGCCAGCCGTCCCGCGGCCCACGCGCCGTCCTATTACGCCGCCACCGCCAATCCGCATCAGCCCCGCCCGCCGCTGAAGGGAGCGGTCTCGGCCGACGTCTGCATCGTCGGGGCCGGGTTCACCGGCATCTCGGCGGCGCTGCATCTGGCGGAACAGGGGATGAAGGTCGTCGTGCTGGAAGCCGCCAAGGTCGGCTGGGGCGCCTCGGGACGCAACGGCGGTCAAATCGTCAACGGCTACAGCCGCGACCTGGAAACCATCCGCAACCGCTACGGCCGGGACGCCGAGCGCGCCCTGGGCGACATGTCGCTGGAAGGCGCCGCCATCATCCGCGAGCGGGTGGCCCGTTATCAGATCCAGTGCGACCTGAGGGACGGCGGCTTCGTCGCCGCCTTTTCCCACAAGCAGATGCGCGAACTGGAAGAGCAGAAAACCCTGTGGGAACAGCACGGCCATCATCAATTGCAGATGATCGACCGCGAGGCCATGGCCGGCATCGTCAAGACAGACCGTTATGTCGGCGGACGGTTGGACAAGGCCGGCGGACATTTGCATCCGCTGAATCTGGTGCTGGGCGAGGCAGCCGCCTGCGAATATCTGGGCGGCGCCATTTACGAGGACACCCCCGCCTGCCGCATCCAGGACGGCGCCCGCCCGGTCGTCGTCACCCCGCAAGGCCGGGTAGAGGCGGCGTTCGTGCTGGTCTGCGGCAACGCCTATCTGGCCCGTCAGGTGGCGCCAGGCATCCACGACCAGATCATGCCGGTTTCGACCCAAGTCATCACCACCGAGCAATTGCCCTCCGCCCTGCTGAAGGAACTTCTGCCCGCCGACAATTGCGTCGAGGATCACAACTACATCCTCGACTATTATCGCCGCACCGCCGACAACCGGCTGCTTTACGGTGGCGGTTCGGTCTATGGCGGCAGCGATCCCGCCGACATCCCCGGCAAGATTTTGCCCAATCTTTATAAAACGTTCCCCAAGCTGAAGGGGGTCAAGGTCGATTTCGCCTGGAGCGGCAACTTCGCCCTGACCCTCAGCCGCATTCCCTCGATCGGCCGCATCCAGGGCAACGTCTATTATTCCCACGGCGACAGCGGCCACGGCGTCACCACCACCCACCTGCTGGGCCGTCTGCTGGCCGAAGCCGTCGCCGGGCAGGCCAAACGCTTCGACAGCTTCACGCGCCTGCCCAGCCTGCCTTTCCCCGGCGGGCACGCCTTGCGGGTGCCCCTGTGCATGATCGGTGCCTGGTATTACGGCCTGCGCGACAAACTTGGGATTTGAAGCGGGGAAAGCAAAACCCCTCTCCGAAAAACCGGAGAGGGGTTTTTTTCATGCGCCCGGAAGCACCGCCTTCGTCAGGCCGCCCCTCAGTGCGGATGGCGCAGGAAGAAGCGGCGGATCAGATGAGCGATCAGCAGAGAATCCGTTTCGGCGTCCTTGGCCTTGACGCTTTCCTGGGCGGCCTTGCCCAGATCTTTGGGCAGGGTGACGCCGGTATAGGTCTTCAGCAGGTCCTTCTCGAAATCCAGGGTGAATTCCGGATGCGCCTGGAGGCTGACCGCCTTGTCGCCATAGACCAGACCGGCCACCGGGCATTGCGGCGAGGTGGCGATGATCTCGGCTCCGTCCGGGGCGCGCACCACCTGATCCTGGTGAATGGCGTTGATACGCAGGGTATCGGGCGCGTCGGCCATCCAGTCGGGACGCTTGACCACCTGATAGGTTTTCAGGCCCAACTGCCAGCCCTGCTCGGCCTGACGCACTTCTCCGCCCAGCGCCTTAGCCAGGATCTGGTGGCCGAAGCAGATGCCGAATACCGGGCGGTCCTTGTCCACGGCGTCCCGCAGGAACTGCTCCAGATGCAGCATCCATGGCGTTTCGTCCATGGCCGAGAAGCGCGAGCCCGTCACCACATAGCCGTCGCAGGCCTCGACGCTTTCGGGAAACTCGTTTTCCAGCACGGCGAAGTTCTCAAACTGCAAAACGCCGTCGCCGGCGCTCAACAATGTCGCCACCATGGCGGTATAAGTGCCGTGCTCGGCCGCCAGGGACGGCGCCGGACGGCCGGTTTCAAGAATGCCGATCAGCATCAGATGGACCCCAGGTAAGTCGCATATTCCACGTCGGTGATCTTCCGGCCCAGTTCCTCGCACTCCTGGGCCTTGCAGGTCAGGAAGGCGCGATGGAAGACCGGCCCCAGAATATCCTTCAAAATTTCGCTGCCCCCAAAGGCGGCGATGGCGCCGCTCCAGTCGGTGGGCAGCTTGGCTTCGTCGGGAATCTCGCCGCTATAGGCGTCGCCGGAAACGGCGGCCGGAGGAACCAGCTTGTTTTCCAGTCCATACAGCGCGCCGGCGAGAATCGTCGCAATCACCAGATAGGGATTGGCGTCGGCTCCGGCAAGCCGGTGCTCGAAACGCCGGGCCTTGTTGGAGCTGGTGGGAATGCGCAAGGCCGCCGTGCGATTCTCATAGCCCCAACTGGCCGTCACCGGAGCATGACAGCCCGGCTGGAAACGGCGGTAGCTGTTCAGATTGGGCGCGAAAATCAGCATGGAGTCCCGCATCAGCGCGATCATGCCGGCGACGGCCTGACGCAGAAGCTCGCTGCCTTCCTCCGTGCCGTTGTTGAAGACGTTGTTGCCGTCCCTGTCCAACAGGCTGGCGTGCAAATGGAAGCCGCTGCCGGCCACGTCGCCATAGGGCTTGGCCATGAAAGTGGCGTGCAGACCGTGCTTGCGGGCCACGGCCCGCACCGTGCGCCGCAGCAGAATGGCGTGGTCGGCGGCCAACAGCGGGTCGGCCACATGGTTCAGATTGACCTCGAACTGGCCGGGACCGAACTCGACGATGATGGTATCGGTGGGCACGCCCTGGGCGGCGCAGGCATCGCGGATGTCGGTCAGAACGTCGTTGAACTCGTCCAGTTCCTCCATGGAATAGACACGCGGACTATCGATGTCATAGCCGCTCTTGGGCGCCGACGGCGGACGCGGCACGCCGGTTCCGGCGGAATCGCCCGCCATCAGATAGAATTCCAGTTCGCTGGCCACCATCGGCGTCAGCCCCAGCTGGGCGAAACGCTCGACGACGCGCTTGAGCACCTGCCGGGGATCGCCGCCGAAGGGAGCGCCGCCGATCTCGCTCATGGTGGTCAGCATTTGCATGCGCGGACGATCGCTCCACGGCATGGGCAGCAGACCCGGGCCGCAAGGCTTGCAGATGCCGTCGGCGTCGCCGGATTCCCAGACCAGGCCGTTGGCCAGCACGTCCTTGCCCCAGATGTCCATGCACAGGATGGAACGGGGAAACTTCATGCCCTCGGAGAAAGCCTTGTCCAGACTGTTGGCCGGAACCCGTTTGCCGCGCAGGATGCCGTTCATGTCGCAAGCCAGCAGATCGATCTCCTCGACCTGGGGATTGGCCGCCAAGGCGGATTGGGCCATCTCTAGCGTAAGTTCCGTTGCCATTTACTCTCGACCTCGTCGTCGGGTTCGTATAACGGTTAGGACGCAATGTCCGTCCCGTGACTTTCATGTCAAAAATGTGATCACGTTTTTCATCGGACGTCAAGCCTCGACCCGTTCGCCTGCATCTTCGGAGAGACAGTTCCATGGCCCCGACCCCGCCGCTCTCGCTTCCGGTCCCGGAGCGCCTCCCCAAGGAGACGGTGAACCAGTGGGTCTATCGCTGCCTGCGCCAGGCCGTGATGGTCGGGCTAATCCCGCCGGGCCGGTCGCTGACCATCCGCGACGTGGCGGCGGCCCTGGGCGTCAGCACCATGCCGGTGCGCGAGGCGCTACGGCGGCTGTCCACCGAACAGGCGCTGGAGGTGCAGGGCAACCGCCGCATCCAGGTGCCGAAGATGACGGTGTCGAAATTCCGCGAACTGTGCGAGTTGCGCATCTCGCTGGAATGCCACGCCGCCGAGCGCGCCCTGCCCTATATCAACGCCCAGCGGATCGAAGCCCTGGAAGCCATCGACCGCCGCATCGACGACGCCCATGCCGCCGGCGACCGGGAAGATGTGACCACCTTCAATCAGGAATTCCACCGTTTTCTTTACGAGTCCAACCCCAATCAGATGGTCATGCCGCTGGTGGAAAGCGTCTGGCTGCAGCTGGGGCCGTTCACCCGTCTGGCGCTGTCGAAGCTGAGCGATTTCTATCACGTCGACCGCCATTCCGAAGCCCTGGCGGCGCTGCGCAAGCAAGACCCGCTGGCTCTGCGCATCGCCCTGGAAGCCGACATCCGCGACGGCATCACCCATGTCGGCACAGCCGAGCTTCTGCACGCCTATGTCGAAAGCGCCGGGCAGACCTAAGCCCTGGTTTTTCAAGGCTTAAATCAAAGGCAGGCAATCTGCGATCTCTGATCCTGCAATTGCTCTTGACAGCGCCCCCGCCCCTATGGTCCCTTTCTCGTCAGAAAGTGATCACATTGCGCGGAGACCCTGCCCATGGCCAAGTCCTCGACCCCCGCCCCAACCTTCGACGTCTGGCGTCAGCGGGCCGCCGAGTTGTCCATCCGTTCGCAAGCCTTCATTGACGGAGCCTTCACCGACGCCATCGGCGGCAAGCGCTTCGATTGCGTCAGCCCCATCGACGGCAAGGTCATCGCCCAGGTGGCCGAGTGCGGCGCCGCCGACATCGACCGCGCCGTCGCCGCCGCCCGCAAGGCTTTCGAAGACCGCCGCTGGGCCGGCCTGCCGCCGGCGCGGCGCAAGGCGGTGATGCTGGCCTTCGCCAATCTGGTGCAGGACCACGCCCAGGAGCTGGCGCTGCTGGAAACCCTGGACATGGGCAAACCCATTTCCGACGCCGTGGCCGTCGATTCCGCCGCCACCGCCCGTTGCATCCGCTGGTACGGCGAAGCCATCGACAAGCTTTACGACGAGATCGCCCCCACCGGCGACGACAGCATCGCCACCATCACCCGCGAAGCCCTGGGCGTGGTCGGCGTGGTGGTGCCGTGGAACTTCCCCATGATCATGGCCGCCTGGAAGATCGCCCCGGCCCTGGCCGCCGGCAACTCGGTGGTGCTCAAGCCCGCCGAGCAAAGCCCGCTGTCGGCTCTGCGTCTGGCCGAACTGGCCGCCGAGGCGGGTATCCCCGCCGGCGTCTTCAACGTCGTACCCGGCTTCGGCCCGGTGGCCGGTAAGGCCATCGGCCTGCACGGCGACGTCGACGGCGCCTTTTTCACCGGCTCGACCGAGGTCGGCAAGCTGTTCCTGCAATATTCCGGTCAGTCGAACATGAAGCGCATCGGCCTGGAATGCGGCGGCAAAAGCGCCCACATCGTGCTGGACAGCTGTTCCGATCTGGAGGCCGCCGCCCAGGCCGCTGCCGGAGCCATTTTCTTCAACCAGGGTGAAATGTGCACAGCCGGCTCACGCCTGGTCCTGCACCGCGCCATCAAGGACAAGGTGGTCGAACGCGTCGCCGAACTGGCCGCCGTCTATCAGCCGGGCCATCCGCTGAATCCGGCCACCACCATGGGCGCCCTGGTGGACGAGCACCACGCCCGCCGGGTCATGAGCTACGTCGAGGCCGGCAAGGCCGACGGCGCCCGTCTAGTGACCGGGGGCAAGCGCGCCCTGGAAGAAACCGGCGGCAGCTACATCCTGCCCACCGTCTTCGACAACGTCACGCCGTCCATGCGCATCGCCCGCGAGGAAATCTTCGGCCCGGTCCTGTCGGTCATCACCGTCGATTCCGTGGACGAGGCCGTGCATGTGGCCAACGACAGCGAATACGGACTGGCCGCCGCCGTGTGGAGCGACGACGTGAACGTGCTGCACAAGGTCACCCGCCGCCTGCGGGCCGGCGTGGTCTACGCCAATTGTTACGACGCCGACGACATCACCGTGCCGTTCGGCGGATTCAAGCAATCGGGCATCGGCCGCGATAAGTCGCTGCACGCCTTTGACAAGTACACCGAGCTGAAGAGCACCTGGCTGCGCCTGCGCTGACAGCCGGCCGTTTGATTGGAGACGCACGAATGACCATCGTCAATAAGGGAACCGCCTACTGGCAGCAGCTCGACCGCGAGCACCACTGGCACCCCTTCACCGACACCCAGGCCCTGAACGCCAAGGGCGCCCGCGTCATCACCCGCGCCGAGGGCGTGTGGCTGCAAGATTCTGAAGGCAAGCGCATCCTCGACGGCATGGCCGGTCTGTGGTGCGTCAACCTCGGCTACGGCCGTCAGGAACTGGTGGACGTCGCCGCCGAGCAGATGCGGGAGCTGCCCTATTACAACTGCTTCTTCCAGACCACCACGCCGCCCGCCACGGAACTGGCCGCCGCCGTTTCCTCGGTGGCCCATCCCGGCATGAATCGAGTGATGTTCGCCGGATCCGGTTCGGAAGCCGTCGACACCGCCATCCGCATGGTCCGCACCTATTGGGCCACCGCCGAAAAGAAGCCCTATAAGAACTGGATCATCGCCCGCAAGAACGCCTATCACGGCTCAAGCATCGGCGGCACGTCGGTCGGCGGCATGGGCGTGATGCACGCCCAGGGCGCGCCGATGGTTCCTCACGTCGCCCATGTCGACCAGCCCTATTGGTACGGCGAAGCTCCCGAAGGCATGACGCCCGAGGAATTCGGCCTGGCCCGCGCCAAGCTGATCGAGGACAAAATTCTGGAACTGGGCCCGGACAACGTGGCCGCCGTCTTCGGCGAACCGATCCAGGGCGCCGGCGGCGTCATCGTTCCTCCCGCCACCTATTGGCCGGAAGTGCAGCGCATCTGCCGCAAGTACGACGTGCTGCTGGTGGCCGACGAAGTGATCTGCGGCTTCGGCCGCACCGGCAGCTGGTTCGGATCGCAGACCTTCGGCTTCCAGCCGGACCTGATGACCATGGCCAAGGGCATGAGCTCGGGCTATCTGCCCATTTCGGCGGTCGCCGTCGGGGACCGCGTGGCCAACGGCCTGATCGCCCATGCCGGCGAATTCTATCACGGCTACACCTATTCCGGCCATCCGGTGGCCGCCGCCGTGGCGCTGAAGACCATCGAGATCATGAAGCGCGAAAAGATCGTCGAGCGCGTTCACGACGACATCGGCCCTTATTTCCAGGCCAAGCTGCGCGAAGCCCTGCTGGACCAGCCCCTGGTCGGCCATATCGACGGCACCGGCCTGGTGGCCGGCATCGCCCTGGTGGACAGCAAGGCCCCCAAGCGCTTCTTCGAGGATGGCGGCAAGATCGGCACCATGTGCCGCGACCACTGCTTCAACAACGGCCTGATCATGCGCGCCACCGGATCACGGATGATCCTGTCGCCGCCACTGGTCATCAGCCGCGAAGAGGTGGACCAGATGGTCGATCTGGCGCGCAAGTGCCTGGATCTTACCGCGCGCGACCTCGGGCGGATCTAAGAAACCGGAACGCGAGAAAGAAAGCGCCCACGACAGTCGTTGCGGGCGCTTTTTTTCTGACCCGAGATTGGCATTTGTCATGCACTTCGCTTTCACGCAAAGTGGGGCTTATCCCATGTTTTCATGGGATTCCGGGAGATGTAGGGGGGACTGGAAACCAAGAAAAAGCGCGGTTCTGCCGCCTTTCGCAGCATGACCGCACAGAAATTAGGCAATATCTGCGAAGCGGATAAAACTGCCTAACGACTAATCTTCTTGATTGACAGAACCGGAGGCGACTTCAATAATATGATCACATTTATAGGGAGCCAAACGTCAATCCACGCGGCGGAGCTCTCGATAACCCTGGGAAACATATTGCTTCTCCTGCACACCGAGAAAGGAGACCATCGCCCGGCGCAAGGTTATTGATCACAAAGGCGCAGGACGACCTCCACTGAAGCACGGTTTTGCGAACGACCAACCGAAACGAGTGAAAGGGTGTGGCACATGGCCAAGAGTTATTTCCGCCCGGCAGCGATCTTCGCTTTCGCCTTGACCGCCTTCGCCGGCGTTGGCGCACAGGCCGAAGAAGCCAAGCTGAACATCTATAACTGGAACGATTACATCGCTCCGGACACCGTTCCCGAATTCGAGAAACAGACCGGCATCAAGGTCACCTACGACCTGTACGACGCCAACGAGACCCTGGAGGCCAAGATGTCGGCCGGCGGCTCGGGCTACGATCTGGTGGTTCCGACCCTGGTTCCCTTCGGCGCCCGCCAGATCAAGGCCGGCTTCTACCAGCCGCTCGACAAGAGCAAGCTGTCGAATTACAGCCATCTCGACAAAAGCCTGCTCAAGCGCATGGACGCTTACGATTCGGGCAACCAGTACCTGATCCCCTATCTGACCGGCGTCATCGGCATCGCCTACAACGTCGACAAAATCAAGCAGATCATGCCCGACGCCCCCGTCGACAGCCTGCGCATGATTTTCGACCCCGAGATCGTCGCCAAGTTCAAGGACTGCGGCGTTTCGATCCTGGACTCGCCGACCGAAGTCTTCCCGCCCGCTCTGAAGTACGCCGGTCTGGACGCCAACAGCCAGTCGATCCCCGACCTGCAGAAGGCCGCCGACGTCCACTTCAAGATCCGTCCGTATGTGCGTAAATACGACAGCTCGGAATACATCAACGCGCTGGCCAACGGCGACCTCTGCCTGGCCTGGGGCTACAGCTCGGACATCCAGATCGCCAAGCATCGCGCCCAGGAAGCCGGCAAGGGCGTTCACATCGCCTTCTCAATCCCCAAGGAAGGCGCCCAGCGTTACATCGACACCATGGGCATCCCCAAGGACGCCCCGCACCCCGAGGCCGCTCTGAAGTTCATGAACTTCATCATGCAGCCCCAGGAAATGGCCAAGACCACCAACAAGATCTACGTCCAGAGCGGCAATGCCGACGCCCGTCAGTATTCCGATCCCGAGATCGCCAACGACCCGACCATCTTCCCGACTCCGGAAGTCGAGGCGAACATCTATTCGATCGTTCCCTCGACCCCCGACGTCGACCGCGCCCGGACCCGCTTCTGGACCCGCGTCAAGACCGGTCACTGAGTAAAAAACAAGCCACACCCGGGAAGGGTCCACCCGCGGACCCTTCCTTCGGCGGGGCGGCCGAAAAACCAAATGTGACAACAACAGGGAGTGTACCTCTATCATGCTGATGTCCAGCAACGACCGTTTCCAGCCTTGGACCGACCCCACGGCCGAGCCTCAGCTGCGCATCACGAACGTCGTGAAGACCTTCGACGACTTCACCGCCGTCGATGACGTCAGCCTGAACATCTATCGCGGCGAGTTCTTCTCTCTGCTGGGCGGCTCCGGCTGCGGAAAGACTACCCTGCTGCGCATGCTGGCCGGTTTCTCCACCCCGGATTCCGGACGCATTTTCATGAACGATCAGGACATCGTGCCGCTGGCGCCTTATGAGCGGCCGGTCAACATGATGTTCCAGTCCTACGCCCTGTTCCCCCACATGAGCGTGGAAAAGAATATCGCCTTCGGCCTGAAGCGCGACAACGTCCCCGAAGAGGAAATCGCCGACCGCGTGGCCAAGGTGCTGGATCTGGTCCAGCTCAGCCAGTTCGCCGCCCGCAAGCCCTCGCAGCTTTCCGGCGGCCAGCGTCAGCGCGTGGCCCTGGCCCGTTCGCTGGTCAAGCGGCCCAAGATCCTTTTGCTGGACGAACCCCTTTCGGCGCTCGACAAGAAGCTGCGCGAGGCCACACAGTACGAACTGGTCAACATCCAGCAGCAGGTCGGCATCACCTTCATCATGGTCACCCACGATCAGGAAGAAGCCATGACCATGTCCAGCCGCATCGCCGTCATGGACAAGGGCAAGCTGATCCAGTTGGGCACGCCCTCGGAAATCTACGAATATCCCATGAACCGCTTCGTCGCCGGCTTCATCGGCTCGGTCAACATGTTCGAAGGCCCGCTGGTGGACAATCAGGCCGACCACGCCACCATCGACAGCCCCGACTTCGGCAGCCCCATCCTGGTGGGCCGCGGCGTCGGCTATGGCCTGGGCCACAACACCAATCTGGCCGTCCGCCCCGAGAAAATCCACATCGCTAAGCAGAACTGTCCTCTCGAGATGCCCAACAAAACCATTGGGCATCTGAAGGACATGGCGTATCTAGGCAACAGTCTGGTGTATCACGTGGTGCTTGAGAGCGGCAAAGTGCTCAAGATCACCGCGCCCAACATGGGGTCCGCGCCGGAACAGCAGTTCTTTCGGGACGAGCCCGTGCAGATCGGCTGGAATGCCAACGCTTGCGTCGTGGTGGAGCCATGAATCAGGTTCGCTTCCTGGGTAGCCTGAAACCCGGCCAGGGCCGGGGGTGGGTCATCGCCGCCCCCTATCTGTGGTTCCTGGTGTTCTTCCTGGTGCCTTTCGCCGTGGTGCTGAAGATCAGCCTGTCGACGGCGGAAGTGGCCATTCCGCCCTATGCGCCCCTGTTCACCGTCGGCGACGACGGAACCATGAACGTCGCCCTGCATTTCGGCAATTTCCAGTACATTTTCAGCGATCCCCAATACATTCTCGCCTATCTGAGTTCGCTGCATTACGCCGCCGGCACCGCCATCATCACCCTGCTGATCGGCTACCCGGTGGCCTACGCCATCGCCACCAGCAAGCCCAATGTGCGGCCCCTGCTGCTGATGCTGGTGATCATGCCCTTCTGGACCAGCTTTTTGATCCGCGTCTACGCCTGGATCGGCATCCTAAAGCAGAACGGCCTGATCAATAACCTGCTGATGAACCTGGGCGTCATCCACGAGCCGCTGAACATCCTGAACAACCAGTTCTCGATCTATGTCGGCATGGTTTACGCCTATCTGCCCTTCATGATCCTGCCGCTCTATTCGACCCTGGAAAAGCTCGACCACTCGTTGCTGGAAGCCGCCAGCGACCTGGGGGCGCGTCCCTTCCGGGCGTTTCTGTCGGTCACGCTGCCCCTGTCGCTGCCCGGCATCATCGCCGGATCGCTGCTGGTCTTCATTCCGGCGGTGGGCGAATACATCATCCCGACGCTGCTGGGCGGCGCCGACACCCTGACCATCGGCACGGTGCTGTGGAACGAATTCTTCGGCAACCGCGACTGGCCGGTGGCTTCGACGGTGGCGGTAGCGCTGATCGTCCTGCTGGTGGGGCCGCTGATGCTGCTCCAGCACTATCAGGGCAAGGAAGGGGAAAAGGTATGATCGGCAAGGCTCTGCAAGGGCGCGGTTTTCTGCGTTTCATGATGATCCTGGCGATGGTGTTCCTTTACGCCCCGATCATCTCCATCGTCATCTACTCGTTCAACGAATCCCAGTTGGTCACCGTCTGGTCCGGCTTTTCCACCAAGTGGTACGCCGCTCTGATCGAAGACGAGCAGATTCTTCGCGCCGCCGGCATTTCGCTGGAAGTGGCCATCATCAGCGCCACCGGGTCGCTGATCGTCGGCACCCTGGCCGGTTACGTCCTGACCCGCTTCACCAGCTTCCGCGGCCGCACCATGTTTTCGGGTATGGTGATGGCGCCGCTGGTGATGCCGGAAATCATCATGGGTATTTCCATGCTGCTGTTGTTCGTCGGCATGGAGCAAATGTTCGGCTGGCCGCATCGTGACATTCAGACCATCGTCATCGCCCACATCACCTTCTCGACGGCCTTCGTCTCGGTGGTGGTGCAGAGTCGTCTGCAGGGCATCGACGTTTCGGTCGAGGAAGCCGCCATGGATCTGGGCGCCCGCCCGGTCGCGGTGTTTTTCCTGATCACGCTGCCGCTGATGGTCCCGGCCCTGGTTTCGGGCTGGCTGCTGGCCTTCTCGCTCAGCCTGGACGACCTTGTGATCACCGCCTTCGTGTCCGGCCCCGGCTCGACCACGCTGCCGATGGTGATCTTCTCCAAGGTCCGTTTGGGCTTGAACCCCGAAATCAACGCCCTGGCCACCGTGGTCATTCTGGTGGTGGGCCTGATTTCCGGCATCGGCGCTTTCAAGGGAGCCCTGAAAACCCTGGCTCCCAAGGAAGTTCCGTCGGACGACGCCAACACCACGACGGCTGCGCCGCAGCCGGCTGAATGATGGATTTCACCTTGACCCCCTTCCAGCACACGGAGATCGAGATGAGCGCACCTCCCATGAAGACCAAGACGGCCCGCACGGCCGTCAGCCTGTTTGCCCTGACCGCCGCGTTCGCCGCCCTGAACGGCGGCGCCGCCCTGGCCGACATGCCCATCTACGCCGACGGCGATTTCTCGGCCGCCGCCGCCCTGAGCACCGGCATGGGCTTCTTCTCGGCACCGCAAGCCAACTTCGGCAGCGGCACCTACAAGGTCAGCCAGCCCAACAGCAAGCTGGCCACCAACCCCAACTGGGGTGAAGGCTACCTCAAGCCGGAACTGAAGCTGACCTACCACAACGGCAGCATCGGCACCATCTTCGGCGACATCAGCGCCATCGCCGCCGGCACCCTGGGCCAGGGCGAAGCCGCCACCTACGCCACCACCTACGGCAACCCGATGCGCGTCGACCTGGAAGAAGCCTATGTCGGCTATTCCACCGACATGCCCTTCGGCAATCCCGGCGACACCGCCATCCTGACCCTGGGCCGTCAGGCCTTCACCGTCGGCGACAACTTCCTGATCGGTTCGGGCACCGCCAATTCCGGCCTGCGTTCCAACTACTGGATGGCTCCGCGCACCGCCTTCAACGGCATCGGCACCATCAAGCTGAACGCCGAGCCGGTGCGGGCCGACTTCTTCGTGCTGCAAAACAGCGTCGATCAGAAGGTCACCCGCTACACCGACCAGCCGAAGACCACCTTTGGCGGTCTCAACACCGAATATTTCATCACCGCCGGCACCGCCGGGGCCGACGGCGCCACCAATTACGCCGACCGCCAGTTCTATATCGGCGCCACCTATTTCAACATCTTCGACGCCCAGAGCGACGAGGAGAACAACAACGGCGCCTTCAGCAACAGCTATGTGCCCAAGAGCACCATCGGCTCGCTGAACACCTATGGCGACCGCAAGGGCATGAACGTGTTCGACGTTCACGTCGGCGGCAACCCCTTCAGCGGCCCGCCGATCGTCGCCGACGCCTCGCTGTATGGCGAGTATGTCCGCGAAGTCAACACCGACTCCGATCGCCAGGTGAACGCCAACGCCTATTACATCGAGCCGGGCTATACCCTGTCGAGCGTCTGGGGCAAGCCGCACTTCGCCTATCGTTATGCCCACTTCTCGGGCGACAAGAACACCGTCACCGACGGCACCAGCACCAAGCACTCCTATGACCCGCTGTTCTATTCGGCAGGTCCGCGCGACTTCGGCAGCTGGTATATGGGCGAGATCACCGGCCAGTACATGCTCTTCAACTCCAACGAAGACGTGCATATGCTGAGCGCCTCGATCAACCCGACATCCCAGATCAAGGTGATCGCCAACTATTACCGCTTCATGCTGGATCAGCCCCAGGCCTACAGCACCAGCAGCCGCCATTTCGACGACGAGTTCAACCTGATCGGCGAATACGCCTATTCGTCGGCCACCAACTTCGCCCTGGTGGGCGCTGTCGCCAAGGCCGCCGACGGCGCTCGCGCCGCCTATGCCAGCAGCCTGCAGAACGTCGGCGACGGCAGCAATACCGGCATCAAGAACTACAGCTACCAGATCGAAGGCTACGTCACGGTCAACTTCTGATCCGACGCAAGCAGATCAAACGAAAACCCCGGAGCTCATGCTCCGGGGTTTTTTGTCGGCCGATCCCAAACAAGCGCCGCGCCCGAGGGTGCGGTGGGCAGGGCAAACGGCGAAAACGCTCAGGTGGCGACAGTCTCGATGACTTCGTTGCCGATCATCACCACCCGGTCCTTGCCGGTCTGCTTGGCGGTGTACATGCGGTGGTCGGCCATTTCGACAAGAACGGTCCAGTCGGAACAATTGTCGGCGGTGCGCTCGGCCACGCCGATGCTGGCGGTCTGGCGGACCCCGTCCGGACGCAGGCCCAACCCGGCGTCCCTCAGGCGCACGACCGCGTTGGCCGCGCCCTGAGCATCGGTATTGGGCATGACCACCAGGAATTCCTCACCGCCCCAGCGCACCAGAATGTCGGCCCGGCGCAGAACGCGGCGCAGCGAGGCGCCAACCTGACGCAGCGTGTTGTCGCCCTCTTCGTGGCCGAAACGGTCGTTGATGGACTTGAAATTGTCCAGATCGATGAAGCACAGCGAGAACGGCAAATTGTTGCGGACGGCGATGTTGAACTGCAAATCCAGCAGTTCCTCGCCGACGCGGCGGGTAAAGGCCTTGGTCAGACCGTCGTGGGACGCCTGGCTGACCAGCTGCATCATGAAATGCAGCTGGCTCATGCCGGCCAGAGTGGCCACCACGGCCAGCAGGGTCAGCAGCCACAAAGCCCCCAGATGCGAGGCGAAGGTCAGAACCTGATAGCCCAGGAAGGCCACGATCAGGTTGGCCATCAACAACGGCACCGACAGCAGAATGCCTTCGACGGCGGTGATGGGGAACACCGACAGGCCCGACACCATGACGAACGGCAAAAAGGCGTAACCGGCGGCGATCACTTGCTGCGGCTGGGTCTCGATCTGAAAACCGGCCAGAATCGGCTGACTGACCATGAAGAACACGGTGGGGATCGCCAAAAGACACCCCAGCGCCCGATGCGCCGCCCCGATTTCCTCGGCGTTGCGGAATGAAAAGGCCACGGCGCCGAACGCCACCGTGGCGGCGGCGCGCAGCAGGCCGATATACAACCCAAGCGGGCTGTCGAAAATCATCAGGTCGACGGGGATCCAGATCGGCGTCAGCACGGCGAAGACGCCGGCGACCATGCGCACGCGGGAAATGATCAGCAGAGAACGGCGGCGCTGCACCAGCGGCGACTGATTGCCCGGAAACAGCAGATCCTGGAACTGCGACAGAACCAGCTCGCCGAATATCCGTTTCAAAGTCCTTTCAAGGGACGCCAGAACCCGAGATCCGAAATCCAGCCCGCTCACAAAATCCCCCCTTTTGCCCGACGGATCACAACCGACAGAGTCAGAACAGTGCCACCGGTATAAGACTTAGCCAGACGGTAAAGGCCCGGCGTCGCCGACGCAAGGGAAAGGTGGAAAGGCTATGAAATATCTCCATGTTTATCGACATTCACGGACATAGGCGGCGGCTCCAGGGAAGAGCCCAGCATTATACCCTTGTATTGCCCATCGACCTTCGGGCATCGTGGCAATGCAACGCCCCGGTGTAGGCGGGCGGCATCGAACAGTCGGGCACCCAAGTCACAATGGCGGACTCCGTTCCATCAGGTTCTTCCGGAAAATCCTCGCTGCAGGATCAACGCGACCGCTTTGTCGCCTTTGCCTTTGCCGGCGCCGACCTGTTGCTGGAAATCGACGAGGACGGCGTGGTCACCTATGCCGCCGGCATGACCGAATTGCTGCTGGGCCGCCCTTCCCGCGAGCTGACGGGACAGTTGTGGACCGAACTGGTGCGCCCGGTCGACCGCTTCACCATGGCCGAAGCCCTGCGTCGCATCGCCCGCGGCGGGCGCTTCGACAGCCTGAAGATCACCCTGGCCCCGCCGGCCGAAGGGCAGCCGGGCCACGACATGGTGATGTCCGGCCTGTGCGCCGACAACGATTTCGGCATCTGTCATCTGTCCCTGCGCAAGCTGGGCGGCGCCGCGCTGGCCGCCACCGCCACCGCTCCCCAGCCCGGAGAACGCATCGATACCGAAGATTTCGTCGCCATGGTGCAACAGCGCCTGCGCAGCAGCGAACATACCGGCGACGACTATTCCCTGACCCTGGTCGACGTTCCCCGCGCCACCGGCATGACCGCCGACGAGGCGAAAAACTTCTTCGCCACCGTCGAAGGCTATCTGCGTGCCATGTCGGTCGGCGGCACCTCGGTCGGCCGCCTGCGCGAGGATAAGTTTGGCGTCCTGAGCGAGAAAGCCCTGGACGGCGAGGAAACCCGCGAACGCATCACCCACATCGCTCAGGAAATCGACCCCGACGGCGCACCGCCGAGGATTCACACCGCCACCCTGGGCATGAAGCACGACGACCTGTCGCAGGCCGACCTGACCAAGGCGCTGGTCTACACCATCAACAAATTCGTCGCCGAAGGCGGCGAGATGGTTTCCATCACCAGCCTGTCCGAGGGATACCGCGCGGCGCTGGACGACACCCTGACCCGCGTCGCCCATTTCCGCAGCGTCATCCACAGCGACAAGCTGATGTTCGCCTATCAACCGATCATCGAAATCGAACGCTGGCGGATTCACCACTACGAAGCCTTGGCCCGCGTGCGCCAGAACGGCCAGATCTTCCTGCCCTCTTCGTTCGTCACCTTCGCCGAGGATGTCGGCGTGGTGAACGAACTGGACATGATCGTCTGCCGCCGCGCCCTGGAAACCCTGCGCACCGACACCTGCATTCAGCCGGGCGGCCATCTGGCCATCAATCTGTCGGGGCGCTCCATCAGCAACTCGGCCTTCGTCCAGCGCCTGCTGAAGCTGCTGACGGACAACAGCGACCTGATGCCCAGGCTGCTGTTCGAAATTACCGAATCCGCCGAGATGCACAATCTGGACGAGGCCAATTGGGTGGTCCAGCGCCTGCGCAAGCTGGGCTGCCGACTGTGCCTGGACGATTTCGGCGCCGGCGCCGCATCGTTTCCCTACCTCAGGGCTTTGGAAGTGGATTTCGTCAAGATCGACGGCAGCTACATCATGGATGCCTTCGACACCCATTACGGCTTGCCCTTCCTGCGGGCCATGGCCCAATTGTGCAACGACCTGAAGATCGCCACCATCGGCGAAATGGTCGAAGACGCCAAGACCGTCAAGCTGCTGCGCAACGTCGGCATCGACATGGCCCAGGGATATTATTTCTGCCGCCCCGACGAAGACGTTTCCAACTACCGCATGCCGCCCAAGCCCGGCGGCCGCAAGGCGACAACGGCCTAGGCGCTTATTTCCCCATGATCTCGGCCACGCGGATGCCCGCCGGGCCGATGATCACCATGAACAGCACCGGCAGGAAAAAGACGATCATCGGCACCGTCAGCTTCGCCGGCAGCGCCGCCGCCTTCTTTTCAGCCGCCGACATGCGGGCTTCGCGGTTTTCGTGGGACAGCACCCGCAGGGCCACCGAGACCGGCGTGCCGTACCGCTCCGACTGGGCCAGGGCCGTGCACAGCGACTTGATGGCCGGCAGGCCGGTGCGGTCGCTGAAATTCTCGTAAGCCGCCTTCCGCTCCGACAAAAAGGCCAACTCGGCCGAGGTCAGGGCGATCTCCTCGGCCAGGACCGGTGCGGTCGCCGACATCTCCTCCACCACCCTTTGAAAGGCGCCCTCGATGGAAAGCCCGGCCTCGACGCAGATGACCATCAGGTCCAGGGCGTCGGGAAAAGAGCGCGACAGAGCCTTTTGGCGTTTCTGGATGGTGTTGGTCAAAAGGATGTTGGGCAGCATCGTTCCGAACAGGCCGCAGGCCAGCGCGGCGAGCAGGCGCAACTGCAAAGGCCAGGCCGCGAAAATCGGGTTGGCCGACAGATAAAGCATGCCCAGGCCGACCATCACCAGCGGCAGGGCCACGCGGGCGAAGACGAACGCCACCGCCGCCGAAGGCCGACGCCAGCCGGCCTGCGCCAGCTTGGCCTTCATCTCTTTGTTTTCCAGCAGATTCTGCATCCGCAGGCGGTCCAGCATGGACTTCATCAGCCCCACGTGGCGCTGCAACTGGAACCGCGATCCCTTGCCCTGCAAAGCCTCCCTCTGGCGTGCCGACAGTTCGCGGCGGCGTTCGGCCACCATCTTCAGGCGCTCGTTCAGTTGGTCGCGCTGCAGAAGCTGCAAGCCCACCGCCAGCACCGAGACGAACGCCCCAAGCGCCGAAAGCATGACGATCATGGTGGTCAGGTTGGGCATGATCAAAGCTCGAAGTTAATCATCTGGCGCATCACCAGAATGCCGGTTCCCATGATGCAGCCGCCGATGAACAGGATCAGGTTGCCGATGGCCGTGGTGAAAAGAATACCGATGTAGTGGGGCGCCACCACCCCCAGGATCGCCGCCACCAAGATCGGCAGCGAGCCGATGATCCCGGCCGACGCCTTGGCCTCGCTGGACATGGCCTGCACCTTGTCGCGCATGCGCTTGCGGCTGCGCAGAACGTCGGACAGCTTGGCCAGGGTCTCGGCCAGATTGCCGCCGGTGGTCTGCTGAATGGCCAGCACGATGCCGAAGAAACGCAATTCGGCGGTGGGCACCCGCTCGGCGGCGCGGGCCATCACCTCGTCGATGGTCAGGCCCAGTTTCTGGCCTTCGACGATCAGCCGGAATTCGGTGCGGATCGGCTCGGGCGCCTCGCTGGCGATCATCACGAAACATTCGCCCACCGGCAAACCGGAACGGATGCCGCGGACGATGACGTCGATGGAATCGGCGAAATGGGCGGTGAAGGCTTTCAGGCGGCGCTTGATGATGATCCGCAGCCACAGCCGCGGCAACCCCAAGCCGCCGATGACGGCCGAGGTCAGGACCATCACCGGCGGCATATGGCCGAGCAAAACCAGCAGGGCGCAAAGAACCGCCGAAGCCAGGCTGCCCAGCACATAGCCGCGGACACTGACGTTCATGCCGGTCTGGGACAATTCCGCCCGCAGCCGCCAGCCGCGTTTGCGCGCCCGGGAATCTTCGAGCGCCTTCAGCTTGCCCTGCAAGACCTTGCGCCGGGAACCGCCCACCGCCGCCTTGTCCTTACGCGACGAAGCCGGTCCGGCCACCAGTTGGATGCGCCGCGTCAGCTTGGCCCTGGGGCTGAACGACAGGGCGTAGATGGCGACGCCGATCCCCGTCAGCAGCACCGTCATCACCAATAAAATCAGCAGAACCAGGGCGGGCATTCCCTATTCCTCCAGCGCCTGGGCCAGTTCCCGCTCCAATCCGAAATAGCGGGCGCGGTCCCAGAATTTGGGCCGCAAGCCGGTGGCCTTGTGATGACCGATTATACGCCCCTGGGAATCCTCGCCAGTGATCTCGAACACATAGAGATCCTGCAAGGTCACGACGTCGCCTTCGGTGCCGACCACTTCGGTGATGTGGGTGATCTTGCGCGAACCGTCGCGCAGGCGGGCCGCCTGGACGATCACCTGTACGGCTCCGGCGATCTGTTCGCGCACCGCCTTGGTCGGCAGGCTGTAGCCGCCCATGGCGATCATGTTTTCGACGCGGCTGATGCATTCGCGGGGGTTGTTGGCGTGTATCGTGCCCATGGAGCCGTCATGGCCGGTGTTCATGGCCTGAAGCAGATCGAAGGCCTCGGCGCCGCGCACCTCGCCGACGATGATGCGTTCGGGGCGCATGCGCAGGCAGTTCTTCACCAGATCGCGCATGGTCACGGCCCCGACCCCTTCCAAATTCGGCGGACGGGTTTCCAGACGCACCACATGGGGCTGCTGCAATTGCAGTTCAGCGGCGTCTTCGCAGGTGACGATGCGCTCGCCCGGATCGATATAGCGGGTCAGGCAGTTCAGCAAGGTGGTCTTGCCCGAGCCGGTGCCCCCGGACACAATGACGTTGATGCGGCTGGCGCCGATGATTTGCAGCAATTGAGCGCCCTTGGGCGGAATGGTGCCGAAGCTGACCAGCTTGTCCAGGGTCAGCTTGTCGCGTTTGAATTTGCGGATGGTCAGGCTGGGGCCGTCGATGGCCAGGGGCGGCACGATGACGTTGACGCGGGAACCGTCGGCCAGACGGGCATCGCAGATGGGGCTGGATTCATCGACCCGCCGCCCCACCGCCGACACGATGCGCTGGCAGATGTTCATCAGCTGGGCGTTGTCGCGAAAGCGCACGTCGGTGCGTTCGATGCGGCCGTTGGTTTCGATGTACACGCAGTCGGCGCCGTTGACCATGATGTCGGCGATGTCGTCACGGGCCAGCAGGGGCTCCAGCGGTCCCAGCCCCAGCACGTCGTTGCAGATGTCGGTGATGACCGTCTGCTGCTCGGCCGCCGACAGCACCATCGCCCGCATGGACATGATCTCGGCGACGATATCGGAAATTTCCGCCTTCACCGCCGCCGGCTCCATGCGCCCCAGTTCGGTCAGGTCGACGGAATCGATCAGATCGTTGAACACCGCCACCTTGACCGCCTGAAGGCGTTGATCGACGTCGGCGGATTTGACGTCCGGCGCAAGCGGCGCCATCGGCGGTGGCGATTGCGGCTTCGCCGCCGCCTTGACCGCCGCCGGGGTGGACAGCATCGGAGTTTCGTCCGGGGCCTGGATGCGTTTACCGAACATGGACGGCCTCCTTCAACCGGCGCGCCAGAGCGGACAGACCGCCCTCGGCGGCTTTGGGCGCGGCGCGGCCCGACAAACTCAAAGAGAATTGGCGAAAGGCCTCGACGGCCCTGTTGCTCTTGGATTTTTCCGCCAGCATCTGGCCGCTGTTGGCAGCCTCGACGAAAACCGCGTCCTGGACCAGGGTCAGGGCCGTCGGCTGCTTCAGGGTTTCGGCGAAATCCTTGGAGGTCAGCTGATTGCGCTTGGCGGCGTCGATCTTGTTCAGCACCAGCCGGATCGGGCGGCCCTGCCGCCGGGGCGTCAGCAGCTCCAGCAAAGCCTTGGCGTCGCGCAGGGACGCCAGATCGGGAGCGGCGGTCAGCACCAGTTCGTCGGCGCTGTCCAGGGCATGCGCGATCCAGGGCGACCACAGATGCGGCAGATCGACCACCAGCACGGCGGCCATGCGGCGGGCCAGATCGAACAGATGCTCGACCGCCTCGACCTCGATGGGCGGCAGATCCCGCAACTCGGCGGCGGCGGGCAACAGGCGCAACCGGTCGTCCTGCTTGACCAGGATACGGTCCAAAAGCTGGGTGTCGATGCGTTCGGGCTCGCCCAGCATCTCGCCCACCGTCTGGCGGGGATCGGCGTTGAAAGCCAGGCTGGAAGTGCCGAAAGCCAGATCCATATCCAGATAGATCACCTCGTCCCCGGCCTTGGCCAGGTTCCAGGCGGCGTTTTGAGCCAACGTGCTGCTGCCGACGCCGCCGCGCGCGCCGTAAAAGGCCACCATCCGCCCCTTGGGCGCGGCCGCCGGATCGGCGAACAGAGCCTGGACCGCACGGATCACCTGTTCGGCCGACAGCGGCGTCACCAGATAGTCGCTGACGCCGTCCGCCAACAGGCGGCGATAGACCGAAATGTCGTTGACCGCTCCGGCCACCATGACGCGGGTGCCGGCGACGCAGACTTCGGCCAGCTGCGCCAGACGCTGCTGCAACAGGGCGGCGTCGCCCGGTTCCTCGACCAACACCAGTTGCGGCGTGGCCTGGGCATGGTAATGCGTCACCGCCGCCGCCAGCCCGCCGTCGTACAGGCCGATCTGGCATTTGGCGAACAAGGGGTCGGCGGCCAGCGCTTCGACGGCGGCGCGGAAAGCCGGCGTGGCGGCGAAAGCGTCCAAGGTCAGGCGATACAGCATGGCCGCCCCCTATTGTCCCGAGGACTGGCGGGTGTTGACGTCGATCTGCATGCGGGCCGTCGACGTGTCTTCGCCCTTGACGTACTTGCCGACCACCGCGTCGGCCCGTTCGCCCGAAAAACCACCCTGTTCGTCCCGCTGCTGCAACAGATCGCGGGGATCGGCGACCATGGCGCCGATGTTGCGCTGCATGTTGCAGCCGTAATTGGCGGAAGGCCCGTTGGGCGGGCCGTCCCGCCAGTCGTAGCAATCGGGCAGCGCCGCCGTCATGCCCTCGAAGCGCAAGGCGGCATGGCCGGGCGGCAAGGCGGCATCGCCCACCACCAGCCGGGCCTGCATCTCGGCGGTGCGCAGACCGTCGGCGTGCAGGGCTTCGACGATGGATTGCAGGGCGGCGCGGGAGCGGGCGTCCTGGGCCGAGGCGGCCCCCATGGAGATTTGCACCACTCCGTGGCCACGCGCCACGAAATCGGCGGCGAAAGCGTCCAGTTTGACCCGATCGATGCCGCTGTCCAGGGCCAGTTCGGCGCTGGTGGGGCGCACCACCAGCGGATGGTTGGTCCGATAGTCGTATTCCGAAGCCCGCTGAACCGAGTCGGCGCAGCCCGCCAGAAGCAGGACCGCCGCGCAGAGGGAAAGGGCGTTGCGCATGATCGTGCTCCTTATTCGACGATGTAGCCGACCGGCCCTTGCAGGGCCTGGGGCGGCAGGGCGTTGGCCTTTTTGCCCACATATTCCTCCTGAAGGCGCATCAGGAAATAGCGCTTCAGGTCGGACGACGGGATGAAGCCGTCAGTGGGCAGGCTCAGAGCCTTGGCGTTGACCGGCTCGACCAGATAGGGCGTCACCGTGACCATCAGTTCGCTTTCGCTGTTGTTGAAGGCGGTGCTGCCGAACAATGAGCCGATGATGGGCAGATCCTTCATGCCGGGGATCGAATTCAGGGTGGAATCGCCGCTGTTGGTCAGAAGGCCGGCGATCATCAGACTGCCGCCGCTGGGCATTTCCACCACCGTTTCGGCCCGGCGCACCAGAAAGGCGGGAACCGAGATGGAGGTGCCGACGGCCACCTTGTGGTTTTCGTCCAGGCTGCTGACCTCGCTCTGAACCTTCAGACTGATGCGGCCGTTGCCCAGGATCACCGGGCTGAACACCAGCCCGACGCCATAAGGCTTGAACTCCACCGACACCGCGCCGTTGGTCTGCGAGACGGGAATCGGCACCTCGCCGCCGGCCAGCAGTTTGGCGGTTTCACCCGACAAGGCCGACAGATTCGGCTCGGCCAGGGTCCGCAGCAGTCCATGCTCCTCCAAGGCCGCGAAGTTGACCGTCAGGCCGGCGGGCTGGAACAGAATGCTGCCCGAAGCGGCGGCGGTGTCGTTGAAAGCCGTGCTGCCGCCGCCCAGGGTCGTGACCGTGGTGTTCCTGCCAGTGTGGGAATAACTGGTGTTCAGGCCCAGATCCTTGATCACCGTGCGGTTGACCTCGGCCACCCGGACTTTCAGCAGGACCTGCTGCGGCCCCACCACCGACAGGCGGTTGATGACGTTGGCGTCGGCGGAAACGAAGCGGCGGGCGGCGGCCCGGGCCGTCGCCACCGCCTGTTCGCCGCGCACCGTGCCGGACAGGAACAGGGCGTCGCCGACCGGCGAAACCTCGATCTCGTCGTCGGGCAGAAGCTGCGAGATGGCCGCCCGCGCGCCCTCGGCGTCGGGGCCGACATGCACTTCGGCGCGGCGGATCAATTTGCCGTTCTGGTCCATGAAAAAGACGTTGGTGTCGCCCATCTGGTGCCCCATCAGGAACACCTGCTTGGCCGAACGCACCATGACGTCGGCGATGGCCGGATTGCCCACCACCACGTCGCGGGCCGCCGACGGCAGGTCCAGCGGCTGCGTCTTGTTCATGGCGACGTTGATCACCCGTTCCACCGGCACGTCGGCCACCGAGGTGGGAATGCGCACCGAGCGGGGCGCCGCCATGGCCGGAGTGACATCCACCGGAATGATCTGGGGAAGCGGAGCCGCGACGGGAGCTGGAGGCTCGGCGGCGGCGGTTTGCAGGTCGGCAGCCCGGACCGACCCCGACGCCAGCACGGCTGTCAGGATAACGGCAGGCAGCAGACAGGAGGGAGCGAGCCTAATCAATTTGCGAAACTCTGCGTCAGGGTGGCGCCGGCGCGGTTGACCTGAACCTGGGCCACCGGGCCGCCGGCATGAAGTCTCTGGCCTGCCGCGGCCTGCAAGGCGCGGCTGACCTCGATATCGGTGGTGTAGCCCGTCACCGAGGCCGGAGCCTCATCGCTGTCGGCGCGGGCCATGCTGCGCAGGGACAAGGTGATCTCGCCCAGCTTCTGGGCGGTCAGCAGAACCTCGGCGTCCTTGGGCGTCAGCTCGAAGGTGACGGTGCGGCTGGTCGAGGTGGAGGCCGGAGCCGACGGATCCGACTTGACCAGCCGGTCATCCACCGCCAGCACCCGCACGTCGCTGAGAACGGCCTGGGTGGCCAGACGCTGGAAGTCGCCATGCAAGGTCTGGCCGTCCACTTCCGAAGCCTTGACGTCCTGGTTCAGCAGGATGTCCACATGATCGTTGGGCTGCAAAAAGCCGCCGACGCCGCTGGTCTGGGTGACCGGCACCGATACCGCCCGCATGCCGGGTTCAAGCATGGCCGACAGGATGCCGCCGTCGAGACGGCGGAACACCGCCTGGGCCGACAGGGGCTCGCCGGCCAACAGCGGACGGCGGGCGATGGTGCCGGCGTAATCGGCGATGGGATCGGCCGCCGAGGACCGCAGCACCAGGCGTTCGTCGATGCCGTCGCGGGGCCAGGGCATATAGCGAAGATCCCCGGATTTCAGCACGGTGCCGGGAGCGATGTCGGCAGCGGCCACCAGAACATCCTCGGTGGCCGGAGCGACGGGCGCCTGCACCGCCGCCACTTGAGCGGGGCGCTGGTCCACCAGCCGGTTGACCAGCATGGCGGTCAGCCCGGCGATGGTGATGGCAAGCGCCACCAGAACGATGATGATCGGCCGCATTGTTTGCGCCTTTTTCCCAGAGAAACTAGGGAGAAGGCTAGGCGCTTCAGGATAGGAAAAAAGTGTCGGCGATCACAGAATGGCGGGAAAGAATCAGGGCGAAGCCGCCCACCGCGATGGCAATGCCGTAAGGTACGCCCCGATCGGGCGACAGCACCGCCAAACCCCGCCAGTTCCGGGGCAGAAGCCGCCTTGCCAGAATGATCAGCAACGACAGCAGGCCGCCGCTGAGAACCGTCCAGATCAGCAGAACCGGCAGCCCTTCAGGCGGAGCCCATAGGGCGAGAGCAGCTAGCAGCTTGGCGTCCCCGGCCCCCCACAGGCGCAGAAAAAACATCGCCGCCCCCGCCGCCAGCATCGCCAGGGCAAGGCCCGCCTGCCGGGGCACGGCGGCGAAGCCGCCATCGCCCAGCACCACCGCCGCCAGCCCGGCCAAGGCCAGAACCGCCGACAGCCGGTTGGGGATGGTGTAGCTGACGAAATCGCTCCAGGCCGCGGCCAGCAGACAGATCGCCAGGACGGCAAGGCAAAACAGGATCACCCGAAAACCTCCCGGCCACAGAAAGAGAGCGCAAGCTTATTGAGGCCGAAGCTGCTGAAGTCGCTTAGGCCAAACTTACTTCGGCAAGGCGCCCGAAACGATGACGCCGATCACAACCACCGCCACCAGTGCCGCCATCAAGGCGTATTCCGTCGGGGTCGCCCCCTGTTTGTCGCCCACGGCAAAATGCCGGAGAAAAGAACGCAACACCGCATACCCCCTTGGAACCACCCCCATTTTTCACACAGTAAGGGAGGGCAAACGCCGTCGTCAATCCACCCCTGCCCCGCAAGCCCCTTCAAAAAGACTCCGCTTTTTGCCATAACCCCCCTTTGGCGCCCCCATTGAACCCCATGGACGACGGCCGCCCAACCGCGAGGTCAAGATGATTCCACGTTACAGCCGCCCCGAGATGGTCAGCATCTGGGAGCCGGAAAACCGCTTCCGCATCTGGTTCGAAATCGAAGCCCACGCCTGCGATGCCCAGGCCAAGCTGGGCGTGATTCCCGAATCCGCCGCTAAGACCGTCTGGGAAAAGGGCAACATTCCCTATACCGCCGAACGGGTCGCCCGCATCGACGAGATCGAGAAGGTCACCAAGCACGACGTCATCGCCTTCACCACCGAGCTGGCCGAGCACGTGGGACCGGATTCCCGCTTCGTCCACCAGGGCATGACCTCGTCCGACGTGCTGGACACCTGCCTGTCCGTGCAGATGACCCAGGCCGCCGACCTGCTGCTGGCCGATATCGACGCCCTGCTGGTGGCCCTTGAGCGCCGCGCTTTCGAGACCAAGGATCTGGCCTGCATGGGCCGCAGCCACGGCATCCACGCCGAGCCGGTGACTATCGGCCTGAAGTTCGCCGGCTTCCACGCCGAATTCCAGCGCAACAAGGACCGTCTGCTGGCCGCCCGCAAGGACATCGCCACCTGCGCCATCTCGGGCGCCGTCGGCACCTTCGCCAACATCGATCCCTTCGTCGAGCAGTACGTGGCCGGAAAGCTGGGCCTGTCGCCCGAGCCTCTGTCGACCCAGGTGATCCCCCGCGACCGCCACGCCATGTTCTTCGCCACCCTGGGCGTCATCGCCAGCTCCATCGAGCGCGTCGCCACCGAGATCCGCCACCTGCAGCGCACTGAAGTGCGCGAGGCCGAGGAATATTTCTCGCCCGGGCAGAAGGGCAGCTCGGCCATGCCGCACAAGCGCAACCCGGTTCTGACGGAAAACCTGACCGGCCTGGCCCGCATGGTGCGCAGCGCCGTGGTTCCGGCCCTGGAAAACGTCGCCCTGTGGCACGAGCGCGACATCAGCCATTCGTCGGTCGAACGCATGATCGGCCCCGACGCCACCATCACCCTGGATTTCGCCCTGGCGCGTCTGACCAACGTGGTGGCCAATCTGGTGATCTATCCCGACGCCGTCGAGCGCAACCTGAACCAGCTGGGCGGCCTGATCTTCAGCCAGCGCGTCCTGCTGGCCCTGACCCAGGCCGGCATGAGCCGCGAAGACGCCTACAAGGCCGTGCAGCGCAACGCCATGCAGGTCTGGAACGGCACCGGCCGCTTCCTCGACCTGCTAAAGGCCGACCAGGACGTGGTGAAGGCGCTGGGCGCCCCCGCCATCGAGGAGCTGTTCGACCTCGGCTATCACACCAAGAACGTCGACACCATCTTCAAGCGGGTGTTCGGCAAAGCGTAACGGCTCCGTTTCCCGAAGTTGCCCCGCCAGGCGGCTCAAAAGAGCCGCCTGGCGGGGCGGCGTTTCGGCAACGAAAAAACCCTCCCGGCCGGCCAGGAGGGTTTTTTCGTCCGGAGCGGATGAAATCCTATTCCGGAGAAATCGTCAGCTTGCCGTCTTCGACGTCGTGGACGATCTGCTGATAGGCGACGCCGTAGAACTTTTCCATCTTCACGGCCAGACGCTCTTCCGAGATGTCGGCGTTCTTGCTGGAAAGGTCGGCATGCAGCTTCTTCAGCATCGAACGATGGGCCGGCTCGGCGAAATCGCTCGCCACCACCGACTGGGCGTAGGCTTCGGCCTCGCCGCCGGTCAGCCCCAACTGTTCCGCCACCCACAGACCCAGCAGCTTGTCGCGGCGAGCGTTCACCTTGAAGGCCAACTCTTCGTCCAGGTGATATTTGGCCTCGAAAGCCTTTTCCCGTTCATCGAAAGCGCTCATGGACGGCGCATCCCCCTTTAAACGTTCTTGTCGAATCTGTAGCCTCGGGCACCACCGGGTTGCAGGCGAGTTCCTGGGCGCACACGTTATATCCTTAGAAAAAGTATAGGTGTACTGGAAATTTAAATATGTGCACGGTTATCATCCTGAAACGACCCGAACAGCCGTGGCCTTTGCTGATCGGCGCCAACCGCGACGAGATGCGGGGGCGCCCCTGGCTGCCCCCCGCCCGCCATTGGCAAGATCGCCCCAACGTTGTGGCCGGCATGGATCGGCTGGCCGGAGGATCGTGGCTGGGGCTGAACGACGAAGGCGTGGTGGCCGCCATGCTCAACCGCATGGGCACCCTGGGACCGCAGGACGGCAAGCGGTCGCGCGGCGAACTGGTGCTGGACGCCCTGGATTTCGCCGACGCGGTGGACGCCGCCGAGTCCCTGTCGCATCTGTCGGCCTCGGCTTACCGTCCTTTCAACATGCTGATCGCCGACAACCGCGACGCCTTCTGGCTGCGCAACGACGGCCGCACCGTGCAGGCGCATCCCATTCCCGACGGCCTGTCGATGCTGACGGCCTTCGAGCTGAACGACGAGCAGGACGCCCGCATCCGGCATTTCCGGCCGCTTTTCACCAGCGCGGCGGCGCCCGACCCCGACGGTTCCGACTGGACGTCGTGGCAGACGCTGCTGTCGACCAGCGCCCCCCACGGTCTGCTGGACCGCGAAGCCGGACTGTCCTTCCAGCTGGACAACGGCTTCGGCACCCGCAGTTCGGCTTTGCTGGCTCTGCCTGCCATCGAACGCCAAGGCGTTCCGCCGGTCTTCCTGTTCGCCGCCGGCCCGCCCGGACAAGCCGATTACCTGCCCGTCGCGGAATGATTCGCATGCAGGCCAAGCATTGGCGGCATACCAGCTTCGGGGGCCGCGAATGTTGTGCTAGACTGCGCACCCTGCTATATGGAGCCCTTGAATTTGAGGGACCGGCAGGAAGCACCGCCGGTCCTTCCGCGCTTTATCGAAGGCGCGTCACCCCTTTTCGCCGGATGACAGCTATGGCCAGACGCAAGCAGATTTACGAGGGCAAGGCTAAGGTTCTGTTCGAGGGCCCCGAGCCGGGCACCCTGGTGCAGTATTTCAAGGACGACGCCACCGCCTTCAACGGCGGCAAGAAGGGCACCATTACCGGCAAGGGCGTGCTGAACAACCGCATCTCGGAATATTTCATGCTGCGTTTGGCCGAGATCGGCATTCCGACCCATTTCGTCCGCCGCCTGAACATGCGTGAGCAATTGGTCCGCGAAGTCGAAATCATTCCGCTGGAAGTGGTGATCCGCAACGTCGCCGCCGGCTCGCTGTCCACCCGCTTCGGCATTCCCGAAGGCACCACCCTGCCCCGTTCGGTCGTCGAATACTATTACAAGTCCGACGAGCTGAACGATCCGATGGTGTCGGAAGAGCACATCACCGCCTTTGGCTGGGCCACCGTCCAGGACCTGGACGACATCATGGCCATGGCCCTGCGCATCAACGATTTCCTCACCGGCCTGCTGCTGGGCGTGGGCATCCGTCTGGTGGACTTCAAGCTGGAGTTCGGCCGCCTGTGGAACGGCGACGACATGCAGATCGTTCTGGCCGACGAGATCAGCCCCGACAACTGCCGCCTGTGGGACTTCTCCTCGGGCGAAAAGATGGACAAGGACCGTTTCCGCCGCGACCTCGGCGGCGTCGAGGAAGCCTATCAGGAAGTCGCCCGCCGTCTGGGCATTTTCCCGGAAGGCGGTCCCCGCGACCTCAAGGGTCCCGAAACCGTTCAGTAATCAAGACAAATCCAAGCCGGGCGATCCAGCGGCCGACAGGCCCGCCCGGCCGGGACTCACGGCGTGACCGCGCCGGCAACAGACAGGGAGACTGCCCGTGAAGGCTAGGGTTCATATCACTCTGAAAAATGGCGTTCTCGACCCCCAAGGCAAGGCCGTGCAGCATGCGCTGGGCAGCCTGGGCTTCGGCGGCGTCAACGACGTCCGTCAGGGCAAGTTCATCGAACTGGACCTGGACGAAACCGACCCCGCCAAGGCCAAGGCCAGCGTCGAGCAGATGTGCAAGAATCTGCTGGCCAACACCGTGATCGAGAACTACTCGGTCGAGCTGGTGGGCTGAGCCCTCAGGCACGGAGTTCAGAGGCGGGCGTCCCGGCGGGGCGCCCGTTTCGTTTGAAGATGCGCGAAGCCACCATCAGCACCCTGAACGACGCCGTCGAAGCCCTGCGCCAAGGCGGGCCAGTGCGCCTGCGCTCCCTCCCCTTCGCCTCGACGTCGCTGGGCGCCGCCGGTTTCCAAGCCATCATCGCCGCCGCCCGCACCGCCGTGCCGGATGTTGAAGCCGAAGCTGTCCTCGATTGCGGCGACGCTCCCGGCCATGTGCTGGGCGCCCTGCGCATGGGGCTGGAAGCCGTCAGCGTCGCCGCCTCGGACGAAATTCTGATCAGGCTGGCCGACATTGCCGCCCAGACCGGAGCACGGATTTACCGCAACGATTCCGGCGTGCTTCATGCTATTTTGCCGCCGACAGACCAGACCATTCACTAAAGGATCACGGCCATTTCCTCCGCCTGCCGCCTCTATCTGGTGACGCCTCCCGCCATCGCCGACGTCCCCGCCTTCGCCAAAACCCTGGCCGCCGCCCTGGACGCCGCCGATGTCGCCTGTATCCAGCTGCGCCTGAAAAACGTGCCCGACGACGAGATTTGCCGCACCATCGACTTTCTGCGCCCCGAAGCCCAGCGCCGCGGCGTCGCCTTTCTGCTGAACGACCGCCCCGACCTGGCCTTCGAGACCGGCTGCGACGGCGTGCATGTCGGCCAAGACGACACGCCCTATAAAAAAGCCCGCGCCGCTGTCGGCGACAACGCCATCGTCGGCGTCACCTGCCACAATTCCCGCCATCTGGCCATGGAAGCCGGCGAAGCCGGAGCCGACTATGTCGCCTTCGGCGCCTTCTATCCCACCGATACCAAGGAAATCCTTCACCGCGCCGAACCGGAAATCCTGTCCTGGTGGTCGGAACTGTTCGAAGTGCCCTGCGTCGCCATCGGCGGCATCACCACCGCCAACGCTCGCCCGCTGGTGGAGGCCGGGGCCGATTTTCTAGCCGTCTGCGGCGGCGTCTGGTCGCACCCGGAAGGGCCGGAAGCGGCGGTGAAGGCGTTCAACGCCCTGATGAAGTAAGGGGAGGGAGCGCACGCCTCGCCCGCTCTCACATCCCCGTCACCACCGGCGCCCACAGCACGTCGGCCAACTCATCGGCTCCCGTCGCCAGCATCACCAGACGATCGACGCCCAGGGCGATGCCCGAGCTTTGCGGCATTCCGGCGGCGAGGGCGGCGAGGAAGTCCTCGTCCACCGGATAACGCACGCCATAGAGGCGTTCCTTCAAATCCATGTCGGCCTGGAAACGGCGGCGCTGTTCCACCGGATCGGTCAGTTCGCCGAAGGCGTTGGCCAATTCGACGCCGCAGGCGTACAGCTCGAAGCGCTCGGCCACGCGCGGATCGTGGGGGCATGGACGCGACAGGGCGGCCATGGAGACGGGATATTCGCACAGGATCAGGGGGACGTCGTCGCCTAGATGGGGCTCGATGCGGTCCAGCATGATGCGGAAGAAGACGTCTTCCCAGGTGTCGTTGGCGCTGACGAACAGGCCGATGCGCTCGGCCTCGGCGGCCAGGGCGTCGCGGTCGGGAGCCCAGGGATCGGGGGTAGTGGCCAGAAGATCGATGCCGCAATAGTTCTCAAACGCCTGTTGCAGGGTCAGGCGCTTGGGCTCGGCGAAGGGATCGCAACGACGCTCTCCCCGGCGGAACTCCTTGGTTCCGGCGGCTTGGGCGGCGTCGCGCATCAGTTGGGCGCAATCGGCCATCAGGCGGTCGTAGCCTTCACCGGCCCGATACCATTCCAGCATGGTGAATTCCGGGTGGTGGGTGGCCGAGCGCTCACCGTCGCGCCAGACGCGGGCGAACTGGAAGATGCGGGGCATGCCGGCCACCAGCAGCTTCTTCATGGTGAATTCGGGCGAGGTATGCAGATACAGCCGGTGCGAGCCCTGAGCCAGGGGTTCCGCCAAATCGACGGCCAGCGCCATGATATGCGGCTCCATGCCCGGCGACACCTGAAGACAGGGGGTTTCCACCTCCGCGAAATCCCATTGGCCGAAGCGGGAACGCAGGGCCGACAGGATACGGGCGCGGGACAGAAGCTTGTCGCGGCGGCTTGCGAAATGCTCGGGCCGCCACCACTCTTTGCCAGACATGGTTTTTCCCTATAGGACTATGGTATCGACACCATGCCCCAACCGGCCTCAGACCTCCAGAGAGTAGAATGACCGACCCCCGCGCCTTGCCGTCCCACCCTGAATTCCAGAAACGGCGCACCCTGCGCACCGCCGCCGATCTGGTGCGGGCCGGATTGGTCAAGCCGGAGCGCATGGAAGCCTTGCAGGCGGTGGCGGAACGCTATGCGGTGGCGGTCACGCCGGCCCTGGCCGATCTGATGGACGTCTCCGATCCCGGCGATCCCATCGTCCGCCAGTTCGTTCCCGACCCGCGCGAGCTGGACGCGTCGCCCGACGACATGGCCGACCCCATCGGCGACGAGGTGTTCTCGCCGGTCAAGGGCGTGGTGCATCGTTATCCCGACCGCGTGCTGCTGACGCCGATCCTGCATTGTCCGGTCTATTGCCGCTTCTGCTTCCGCCGCGAAAAAGTGGGCGGCGAGGAAGCGGTTCTGGCCGAGGCCGACCTGGACGCCGCCCTGGACTACATCCGCGCCCATGACGAGGTGTGGGAGGTCATCCTGACCGGCGGCGATCCCCTGATGCTGTCCGCCGCCAAACTGAAAAGCCTGATGGCCGCCCTGGACACCATTCCCCATGTGCAGGTCATCCGCATTCACAGCCGGATTCCCGTGGGCGATCCCGACCGCATCGGCCCGGCGCTGCTGGACGCCCTGGCCGCCACCGGCAAGGCCTTGTGGCTGGCCGTCCACTGCAACCACCCCAAGGAACTGTCCGCCTCCGCCGAGGCCGCTCTGCGCCGCCTGTCCGGGGCGGGCATTCCCCTGCTGGGGCAGTCGGTGCTGCTGAAGGGCGTCAACGACGATCCCGACACCCTGGCCGCCCTGATGAAGGCCTTGGTGCGCAACCGGGTGAAGCCCTATTACCTGCATCATCCCGATCTGGCGCCGGGCACCGCCCATTTCCGCCTGAGCATCGAGGAGGGACAGAAGCTGGTGGCCGGCTTGCGCGGCCGCATCTCGGGGCTGGCCCAGCCGACCTATGTGCTGGACATTCCCGGAGGCCACGGCAAATCCCCCGCCGCCAAGGGCTATGTCGGTGACGGCGAGGTCACCGACTGGCAAGGCCGCCGGCACGACTACCCGACAAAATAGGCTCCCGCCTACTCGAACTTCGCCAGCCAGATCTTCAGAAGCTGCGACAGGGCGTCCCGCTGATCCAGCCTGACGCCCTCCAACAGGCGTTGCTGGTTGGCCAGATGCGCCTCGACGGCCGTATCCACCATTTCCCGCCCGGCTTCGGTCAGCGCCACCAGCACCCCCCGCCCATCCGCCGGGTTGGCGCGGCGGACCAGCCATCCGGCCTTTTCCAGCAAATCCAGACGGTGCGTCAGGGTGCCCGAAGTGATCATCATCTGCGCCAGCAATTCATTGGCGCTCAAGCCGTCGGGCCGGTTCAAGCGGCGCAAGGTGGCCAGCACGTCGAAACCGCCCACCGGCAGCCCCTGGCCGGTCAGCACTTTGTTGATTTCGCGCTCCAGATGGCCGCGCAGACGGGCCAGCCGCCCGAACAGGGCCATGGACGCAGTATCCAGGTCGGGCCGGACCTCTTTCCATTGGGCGACGATGCCGTCCAGCTTGTCCTGGCTCATTCCGTCAACTCTCTTGACATCAAGATAAATCACCCTCATCTCTGGCGTAGGTATCTTGATGTGAAGATATATTGAAATGCACCAACACACACCTTCTTTGCGCGACCTTCTGCCGACCGCCTTCGCACCCCTGGTCTGGGGCAGCACCTATCTGGTGACCACGCAGACCCTGCCTTCCGACCGCCCCCTGACCGCCGCCCTGCTGCGCTGCCTGCCGGCAGGCCTGTTGTTGCTGGTCTTTTTCCGCGGCTGGCCGGGCTGGCGGTGGCTGGGCCGCTGCGCCGTGCTGTCGGTGCTGAATATCGGCCTGTTCCAGGCCTTACTGTTCATCGGCGCCTATCGTCTGCCGGGCGGCGTCGCCGCCACCTTGGGGGCGATCCAGCCCTTGCTGGTGCTGACGCTGGCCTGGCCCCTGCTGTCGATCCGTCCCACCCTGACCGCCGCCGTCGCCGGGCTGGCGGGCATGGCCGGGGTGGGATTGCTGGTGCTGACGCCGGCGGCGCGGCTGGACGGCGTCGGCATCGCCGCCTCGCTGGGTGGCGCCGTCTGCATGGCGCTGGGCTTCGTGCTGACCAAGCGCTGGAAGCCCGAAGGTCCGCTGCTGCGCTTCACCGCCTGGCAACTGACCCTGGGCGGATTGCAGCTGCTGCCCGTCGCCCTGCTGGCCGAACCGCCCCTGCCGCCGCTGTCCCTGCTCAACCTTGCCGGATACGCCTACCTCGGCCTGATCGGCACCGCCGTCGCCTATGCCCTGTGGTTCCGCGGCCTGCACCGTCTGCCGCCGTCGGCAGCCGCCAGCCTGGGGCTGCTCAGTCCGGTTTCCGCCACAGTTCTTGGCTGGGTAATGCTGGGACAAGCCTTCTCGCCGGGACAAAGCCTGGGGGCGGCGCTGGTGCTGGCCGCCGTCTGGATGGGGCAGAAAAGCCGGGGATAGCGCCTCCTCCTCCACTCCAGTTGCACTTGCCACGCCAACCTGCTAGGGTCCGCGCCAATTTTCCAGAAAGCTTTTGGACAGTTCCATGAAGATCAACGCCAATCTTATCCGCCCCGGCAACATCATCGAGCACAACAACCGCCAGTGGGCCGTTCTGAAGACCGCCATCGTTCAGCCCGGCAAGGGCGGCGCCTTCATCACCGTCGAAATGCGCGACGTCCGCACCGGCACCAAGACCAACGAGCGTTGGCGCACCGCCGACACCGTGGAAAAGCTGCAGGTGGACGAGAAGGACGTGACATTCCTGTTCCGCGACGGCGAGGCATTGACCTTTATGGACGCCGAAAGCTACGAACAGTTCACCGTTCCCGCCGAGATGGTCGGCGAACCCGGCGCCTTCCTGCAGGACGGCATGGCCTGCACCGTCGATCTGATCGAAGGCAGCCCGGTGTCCGTGACCGTTCCCGACAAAGTCACCTGCCAGGTGGTCGAGGCCGATCCGGTGGTGAAGGGGCAGACCGCCGCCTCCTCCTATAAGCCCGGCATTCTGGACAACGGCGTGCGCGTCATGATCCCGCCCTTCATCGAGGCCGGCACCCGCATCGTCGTCAACACCGCCGACGCCACCTACTCCGAGCGGGCCAAGGATTAATGCAGGGCTCAGCTCTCATCAACGTGATGACCGGCGCCGCCCGCAAAGCGGCGCGCGGTCTTTTGCGTGACTTCGGCGAGGTGGAGCAGCTTCAGGTTTCCAAGAAGGGACCGGGCGACTTCGTCTCGGCCGCGGATCACCGGGTTGAGAAAATCCTGGTGCAGGAACTGAAGAAGGCCCGCCCCGATTATGGCTTCCTTCTTGAAGAAGGCGGCGTTATCGAAGGCAACGACCCCACGGTTCAGTGGGTGATTGATCCATTGGACGGCACCACGAACTTCCTGCATTCCATTCCCCATTTCGCCATTTCCATCGGTCTGGTGAAGGACGGCGAGCCTTGGGCCGGCGTCATCTATCAGCCGCTGACCGACGAGATGTTCTGGGCTGAAAAAGGCAAGGGCTGCTTCGTCAACGAACGCCGCCTGCGCGTTTCGGCGCGCCGTAAGCTGGACGAATCGGTGATCGCCACCGGCATCCCCCATCAGGGCCGTCCCGAACATGGCCGCGTGCTGAAACAGTTGCGCCAGGTCATGGCCAATTCCGCCGGGGTCCGCCGTTTCGGCGCCGCCTCGCTGGATCTGGCCTATGTCGCCGCCGGCCGTTATGAAGGCTATTGGGAAATCGGCCTGAAGCCTTGGGACATCGCCGCCGGCATCATCATGGTGCGCGAGGCGGGCGGTTACGTCAGCGACCTGGACGGCAGCAACAACATGCTGGAATCCGGCAACATCCTGGCCGCCAACGACCAATTGCATGTGCCGCTCGGCACATTGCTGCGTTCGGTCGACTGAACACAAGAAGTAGGGCGGCGGCAAACAAGTTGTCGCTGCCCGCCCCTTCATGTAGTTTGAGCGGGTTCAAATTCTGACCGCCTTTGGGGGAATAACGGTGAGCGGGAAGCACACGGGATTTCTGTTGGCGCTGGCAATGGTTCTGGCCATGCAAACGCCTGCCCATGCTCAGGTGGTTGTCGGCGGCGACGGCCGCCCCCAGACCGAGATCAATCAGTCCGTTTTGGACCGCCTCGGTCCCCCCATCACCCTTTCCGACATGTTCCTGGGCCGCGTTCCCGTGGCTCCGGCGGCGTTCGTCACGCCCCAGGCCGCGCCCGTGGCGAAAAGCCTGCGCAAGCCCAGGGCCGAGGCCAAGCCCGCCGCCAAGCCCCATAAGGGCACGGTGACCGTGACGGTTCCCAAGACCGACAAGCCCATTCCCACGGTGAAGCCCGAAGCGGTGAAGGCGGAAACGCCAGCCCCGGCGCCTGTCGCCGTCAAGGACGATACGCCGGTTCCCGCTCCGACGAAAACCGCCGACGCCGTTCCGGCGAAAATCACCGAGGCCGTTCCGGCGAAAACCGCCGAGGCCGCCCCTGCCAGCCCGCCGCCCGCCGCTGCACCGGCTGCCACGCCCAAGGCTCCGCCCGCCGTCGCCGACAAGCCTGCGGAAAAGCCCGCTTCCGCGCCGGTAGCGGCGGCCGCGCCGACGCAGCTGACGCCGGAACCCACGCCGACGCCCGCTCCCGCTCCGGCGCCGGTCGTTGCCGCCGCTCCGCCGCCGGCTCCAGCCGCCCCGGTTGCCCCTGCCGCCCCCGTGGCGCAGACCCCGCCCCCGGCACCGCCGGTTGTCTCGTCGGTTCCCGCCGCTCCGGCTCTGGCTCCCGCGCCGCAGCAGGCCACGGCTCCGGTGCCCGCCGCCTCGCCGGTCGGACTGGGCGATGGCGGCACCACCATCGCCTTCGACAAGGACAGCGCTCATCTGCCGGCCTCGTCCCTGGCGCCCCTGGCCGGTCTGGCCAAGCGCATGGCCAGCGACGACAGCCTGTTGCTGCAGCTGATGGCTTATGCCAGCGGCGACGACGACAGCGCCGGCAAGGCCCGCCGCCTGTCCCTGTCCCGCGCTTTGGCCGTCCGCAGCTACCTGATGGACCAGGGCGTGCTGACCACCCGCATGGAAGTGCGCGCCCTGGGCAACAAGGTTCCCGACGGTCAGGCCGACCGCGTCGATGTGGTGCTGCAAAAGCGATAAGGGCGGAACGCCTCATTATCGCCATTGTTGCACCGCATCATCCGATACCAGCGCCGATGGTGGGACGAATCGAACATGAGCATGCCACGCCGTTTCCTTATCCGCATGGCAGTCTTTCTGCTGGTGGTGGCCGGAGTTGTCGCCAGCCTGCATGACGGGCTGCAACACGCCTTCGACAACAATGTGGGGCTGAATAGCCTGATCCTGGGCGTTCTGCTGGTGGGCGTCATCCTGAACTTCCGGCAAGTCGCCATGCTGACCCGCGAAGTCGCCTGGGTCGAGGAATGCCGCCGCGGCGGCCCCATCACCTCGTCCACCAGCCCGCGTCTTCTCGCCCCCCTGGCGACCATGCTCGGCGAACGCCGCGACCGCTTCAACCTGACGCCCCTGGCCCTGCGCTCGCTGCTGGACGGCCTGAATTCGCGCCTGGACGAATCCCGCGAGATCGCCCATTACTTCACCGGTCTGATGATTTTCCTCGGTCTCCTGGGCACCTTTTGGGGCCTGTCGCAGACCGTCGGCTCCATCGGCGACGTGATCCGCAGCCTGACCATTTCCGGCGACGACGTGCAAGGCGCCTTCGCCACCCTGAAGCAAGGCCTCGACGCTCCGTTGAGCGGCATGGGCACCGCCTTTTCCACCTCGCTGATCGGTCTGTCCGGCTCCCTGGTGCTGGGCTTCCTCGATTTGCAGGCTGGACAGGCCCAGAACGCCTTCTACAACGATCTGGAAGAATGGCTGTCCAGCCAGACCCGCATCGGCGGCGGCAACGCCATGCCCACCGCCGAGCCCGGCGAAAGCGGCAGCGGCCAGCCGGTGCCGGCCTATATCCAGGCCCTGCTGGAACAGACCGCCGACAGCCTGGACAATCTTCAGCGCACCATGGCCCGTGGCGAGGAAGGACGGATTTCCGCCAACACCAACATGCGCGCCCTGACCGACCGCCTGTCGGCCCTGGCCGATTCCATGAAGACCGAGCAAAGCCTGATGCTCAAGCTGGCGGAAAACCAGTTGGAGATGAAACCGCTGCTGGCCCGCATGGCGGAAGTCAAGGCCGCTCCGGCCATCGACGACACCACCCGCAACCATATCCGCAACATCGACTTGACCCTGACCCGTCTGGCCGAGGACATGACGCGGGGACGCGACGAGGTGGTGCGCGACATGCGCGGCGAATTCCGTTTCCTGGCCCGCACCATCGCCGCCTTGGCCGAGGGCGAGACGGAACCGGCGCCCACCAGCTTCCGGGAGCCTTAAGGCATGGCGGCCTTGTCGGGCCGACGCAGGCGCGGCGGCATCAACATCTGGCCGGGCTTCGTCGACGCCCTGGCGTCGCTGTTGCTGGTCATCATCTTCGTGCTGCTGGTTTTCGTGCTGACCCAGTTCTATCTGGGACAGGTGTTGTCGGGACGTGACAAGACCATCTCGAACCTGTCCAAGCAGCTCAACGAACTGACCGTGCAGCTGGACACCGAGAAATCCGCCAGCGCCGAGTTGAAGGTCAATCTGGGCAAGGCTCAGGACGAGCTGCAATCCGTCACCGCCGACCGTGACCGCCTGCAGGTGGAAGCCGGCAAGGTGGCCATGCTGCAAAACGACCTGGACGCCCTGAACGCCTTGAAGGCCGAGCTTGAGAAAAAGGTCGCCGAACTGGGTGCCAAAGCCGATCAGGCCCAGGGCCAAATCCAGCTTGAGCACAAGATTTCCGAAGACGCCCGCGCCCAGGCCGCCCTACTGAATCAGCAACTGGAGGCCATGAAGCAGGAACTGGCCAAGATTTCCCAGGCCTTGAACGCTTCGGAAACCCTGTCCGCCGATCAGAAAGTGCAGATCGCCGACCTGGGCAAGCGCCTGAATTCAGCCCTGGCCAGCAAGGTCGAGGAACTGGCCCGCTATCGTTCCGAATTTTTCGGCCGTCTGCGCAAGCTGCTGGGCGACCATCCCGGCGTGCGCATCGAAGGCGACCGTTTCGTCTTCCAGTCGGAACTGCTGTTCGCCAGCGGCTCGGCGGACTTGGGCGACAACGGCCGCGCCCAATTGGCCCAGTTGGCGAAAAGCATCAACGAATTGACCCGGCAGATCCCACCCGACATCAACTGGGTGCTGCGGATCGACGGCCACACCGACCGCCAGCCCATCAAGAGCAGCCGCTTCGCCTCGAACTGGGAATTGTCCACTGCCCGCGCCGTGTCGGTGGTGAAGTTCCTGGCCAGCCAGGGCCTGCCGCAGGATCATCTGGCCGCCGCCGGGTTCGGCGAATTTCAGCCCATCGACAAGGCCGACACTCCCGACGCCTACGCCAAGAACCGCCGCATCGAAATCCGCATGGATCAGAAATAAAGGAAACCGCCCCGCGCCTTTACAAACTGATGGCGACGCCCGTCGCCCCTACAGACTGATGACGACACCCGTCGCCGCCGACAATTCGGCAGCCAGCAGGGTCAGCAGGCTTTCGCCGCCGCCACGGGTCGACAGCCAGGCGCCGGCCGCTTCCACATACTGAAAATGCCAGGCGCCGCTGGCCGGCGAACTAAGCCAGATCTGCGACAGATGGGCGTTCTTGTTGATGATGTACTGGCGACGGTCCGGCAGGACGATGGTCAGGATTTCCGCCTGGATGTCGGCATCCACCTCGTCCCCCGCCGCTTCGTCGACCACGTCCAGGATGTGGGCCAGAACCGCATCGGCCAGATGGTGGAAGCGGGTATCGTCGCTGCTCATGATGGGCTGTCGCCTCCCTGAAAAAGGTGCTGGTTATTTGGTCCTTTGCCCGTCTGCGGTCAAGAGACGAGTCAGGGCTTGCAACCGCCGCTCGGCTAGTTTATATACGCCGCTTCAGTTTTGGAGCATGGAAATGAAGCAGGATATTCACCCCGACTATCACGAGATCACCGTGATCATGACCGACGGCACCGAGTTCAAGACCCGCTCGACCATGGGCAAAGAGGGTGAAGTTCTCCGCCTCGACATCGATCCTAAGTCCCATCCCGCCTGGACCGGCGTGCATCGTCTGATGGACACCGGAGGCCAGCTGGCCAAGTTCAACAAGCGTTTCGCCGGTATCGGCCTGAAGTAAGAAACCGCTTCGGAGCGCCTGAACGGGCTAGGAAAATCCTGCCCACTGTTCAGACGTTGACGCTTGATGTATCTGTTAGAGCGCGCCACGCCCCCTGGGGCTGGCGCGCTCGGCGTTTGGGCCCCATATGAAGCTCGAACAATGCTCGTCGAAAGGCTTTCCGCGTAGGTTCCATGGCAGGCGCAGTCGTCACCCACTATGAAGTCTATGCCCTGGACGGTCAGCGCTGGGTTCTGCACGCGCGCTTCCACGGGTCGGAAAAGGAAGCTTCGGTCGAAGAAGCCAAGCGGGTCGAACGCACCGTCGGCGTCGCCGCCAAGGTCGTGCGCGAAGTCTATCACCCCGGCAACAACCGGGCCGAAGAGCAGATCATCTATATCAGCGACAAATCCCTGCGCGAGGCTTCGGCCAAACGGCTGACCCCGATATCCCGCAGCGGCGGCCGCGGCGGCGTCATCGGCGGCAACGACGACTTCCTGTCTCCGGATCCGACCGCCAGCGATATCCCCGCCACCCGCCGCGCCAAGGCCGCCCAGTCCATGGGATTGCTGCTGAAGCTGACCATCGTCATCAGCGTCGCCCTGGTCGTCGCCGGAGCCGTCACCGGCATCGTCTCGACCGTGCTGGACAAATATCCGCAGTTCGCCGTGCAGATGAGCGACTCCGCTCTCTCTCTGCTGATGTTCTCGTCTTTCGTGCTGTCGTTCCTGATGACCGCCGTGCCTTTGGCCATGAGCCTGATCAATTGGCAAGACGGCGGGTCGTCCCGCCGCCCGCGCGCCGAAGACCGCGCGCCGACCACTCCCCGCCCGCTCTCCCGTCCCGTCGCCGCCAGCAGCCGCTCGGCGGCAAGCGGCGAGCCGGCGCCGCCGATGGAACCGCCGACGGAGGCTCCGCTGCTGCCTCCCGACGCCAACCTGCCCGACGACGTCGAGGATATCCGTCCCGATCTGGAAACCAGCGACTTGCTGCAAGACGATTTCGAGGGCATTCCCGACCTGCCGCCGCCGGAAGCGGCATTGATGCCGCCGCCGGAACCCGAAAAGGACGAAGCCACCCGCCGCGCCGAAATGATGGCGACGTTCCGCAATCAGTTGATGCAGTTCCTGACCGGCCTTTTGAACGCCATCAAGGCCAACCGGCCGCAACTGGACGCCTACAATAAATTCGGCCTGGATCTGATGCTGGCCGGCGCCGTCGAAATGGTCGGCAGCCAGAACCACCTGGAAGGACCGGACAAGCGGGAATTGCTGTCGGCCACTATCGAATCCATGGGCACCAAGCCGGAAATCGCCCGCGCCTTTGCCCACAAGGTCGACGAATATCTGGTGGAACAGCGCTATATGGTGATGATCCAGTCGGGCCGGTCGGCCATGGAGAACTTTCTCGCCGGCGCCGACAGTTCCGCCGATCTGATCGGCAGCGCCCTGGACAGCTGGAACAAGCCGCAAAGCCAGCAGAGCGCGCCGCGCATCGTCACCGTGCTGTTCACCGACATGGTCGGCTCGACCGACATGACCCAGGCCCAGGGCGATCAGGCCGCCCAGACCGTGGTCCGCCGCCACAACACCATCGTGCGCGCCGCCTTGGCCCAATATTCGGGCAAGGAGGTCAAGCATACCGGCGACGGCATCATGGCCTCGTTCGTCAGCGCCGTGAACGGCGTCGAGGCGGCGGTCGCCATCCAGAAATCGATCGCCGCCCATAACCTGAAGCACGCCGACCAGACGCTGCACCTGCGCATCGGCATGAACGCCGGCGAACCCATCGAGGAAGAAGACGATCTATTCGGCAGCACGGTCCAATTGGCCGCCCGCGTCTGCGCCAAATCGGACACCGACCAGATTCTCTGCACCAACGTCGTGCGGGAGTTGTCCAGCGGCAAGAACTTCGAGTTCTCAAGCCAGGGCAAGTTCGAACTGAAGGGCTTCCGGGATCAGATGGAGCTGTTCGAGATCAATTGGAAGGGACGGAAGAAAGGCTGAAGCCTTCCTGCCGCCACGGCGCGCCGAAAGCCCCCGTCATCGCCGAAGACAGCGGGTCCGACAAACTTTCCGGCAGACGCGACACCGCCATCCGCTCCAGCCTCAGCACCCGCTCATAAAGCCGCTGGCTGCGTTGCAACAGGCTGCACAGCCCCGCCGGCATGTGGGGGGGATACTCATCGCCGCTCAGGCAGACGTCCTGGCCCGACAGGCGGTTGTGGTCGTTCAGAGCCTCTTCCTGGGTGATTTCGCCGTCCAGCACCGCCCGCTGCATCATCAGCCAGGCCATCACCTGGGTCAGGCGCGACGTCACGCGCATGGCTTCGCAGCTGAAGCGCAGTCCAACCTCGTTGTCCTCGCCGAAACGCCGCTCCCGAGGCAGCATATGGCGCATGTAGTTCCTGGCCTCGACAATCATGTCGAAGGTTTCATCATAGGTTCTGGTAAACGCAGCTGCCTGATGTCCCATCGCCATACCTCCTTCGGAGTGACGAGCCAGAACTTTTACGTGAGTCCGTTATACGCGACTTTCAACCACCCTAGGGAAGAGCGGACGGTTTAATCCCCCCTGACCTTTGCATGAGAAACCTTGGGGGACTTGACAGCCATAGATCGTGTTTTAAATCACAGTGCAGGCCGGTCGCCACCATGGGGCCGAGCCGCGAAATCCCCGGACGGAGATGTCTCGCCGGGGAACAGAACCGCAAAACACATTGCTCATCAGGAGAATGTAAACCATGCGCAGTTTCGATTTGTCCCCGCTGTTCCGCTCCACTATCGGCTTCGACCATCTGGCCCGCATGCTGGACGCCGCCCAGCGGGTGGACGACCAGTCCCTGTCCTATCCGCCCTACAACATCGAAAAGCTGGGCGAGGACAATTACCGCATCACCATGGCCATCGCCGGTTTCGGCGAGGACGACCTGGAGATCACCGCCCAAGGCCAGAGCCTGGTGGTGTCCGGCCGCATCAAGAAGGAAGAGGCCTCCGGCCAGTTTCTGCACCGGGGCATCGCCGGCCGCTCGTTCGAGCGCCGCTTCGAATTGGCCGACACCGTCAAGGTTACCGGCGCCAGCCTGCTGAACGGCCTTCTGCACATCGATCTGGTGCGCGAGGTGCCCGAGGCTTTGAAGCCTCGGACCATCGCCATCGCCAAGGCCGCACCGTCCCAGGCCGCCAAGCTGATCGACACCCAGGCCGCCTGAAGCCCGGCGACAGCGCCCAGCAACGGCAAAGGCGGGGCTGCGGCCCCGCCTTTGTTTTTTCGGCTTTGTTTTTTCGCCTTTGTTTTTCCGGCCCGCCTTTACTTCCGGAAAAGCGCGTCCGCGCCGGAACGAACCGACTGTTTCGTGGAAATGGCCTGGCGGACCCGCTCGATCTCGGCCTGCAATTGCCCGATATAATCGTTCAGCTCCGCCACCGACATCGGCGCCAAATCCCGCAAAATGGGTTTCCTGGTCACCGGCTCCAGATCATCGAAGTCCATGGGCTGTCCCCTCTTGCCACCAGCGGTTCAAAATACCAAACTGCGGGCGGAAAATGCATCAGAGAGAATGACATGACGTTGCCCGCCACCATGAAATGCATCGAAATTTCCAGCTTCGGCGGCCCCGAGGTTCTGACCGCGGCCAGCCGCCCCCTGCCCGCGCCCAAGGCCGGTGAAGTGCTGATCAAGGTGGCCGCCGCCGGCGTCAACCGCCCCGACGTCATCCAGCGCCAAGGCATGTATCCGCCGCCGCCCGGCGCTTCGGACATTCCCGGCCTGGAAGTGGCGGGCACGGTCGCCGCCCTTGGCGACGGCGTCGTTTCCCTACAGGTAGGCCAGCCGGTCTGCGCCCTGCTGACCGGCGGCGGCTATGCCGAATACGCCACCGCCGCCGAAAGCGTCTGCCTGCCGGTGCCGGCCAGTTACGACATGGTGCGCGCCGCCGCCATTCCCGAAACCTTCTTCACCGTCTGGTACAACGTCTTCATGCGCGCCCATCTGGGCGCCGGGGAAAGCTTCCTGGTTCATGGCGGCACCAGCGGCATCGGCACCACCGCCATCCAGCTGGCCAAGCATTTCGGCGCCAAGGTGTTCGCCACCGCCGGCAGCCCCGAGAAATGCGCATCCTGCCGGGAATTGGGGGCCGACCGCGCCATCGACTACCGGAGCGAAGATTTTGTCGAAGTGATCGCCGCCGAAACCGGCAAAGCTGGCGTCGACGTCATTCTCGACATGGTGGGCGGCGATTATCTGCCGCGCAACATCAAGAGCCTGGCCACCGACGGCCGCCACGTTTCCATCGCTTTTCTGAAAGGCCCGAAAGCCGAGGTCAGCTTCTTGCCGGTCATGCTCAAGCGCCTGACCCTGACCGGATCGACTCTGCGCCCTCAGGGCGTGCCCGCCAAGGCCGCCATCGCCGCGGAATTGCTGGAAAAAGTCTGGCCGCTGCTGAACCAAGGCAAGGTCGGTCCAGTGGTCCACGCCACCTTCGCGCTGGAAGACGCCGCCGAGGCTCACCGGCTAATGGAGGCCAGCACCCATGTGGGAAAGATCGTCCTGACGATCTAAACACCCACGGCATGAATTGACCATCAAGGGGGCGCCCGGCTATATATGTGCCGACGCGCTCTATTGGCCGGTTTACCGGCAGGACCGATCCAGGTCACAATAACGTCAAGATCATAGACCTGAAAGGAGGACAAATGGCCTTGCCGCTCATGCCCAAGGCGACTGCCGTGTGGCTCGTGGAAAACTCCACGCTGTCGTTCGACCAGATTGCCTATTTCTGCGGTATGCACTCCCTCGAGGTCCAGGCCATCGCCGACGGCGAAGTGGCCATCGGCATCGTCGGCCTCGACCCCGTGGCCAACGGTCAGCTGACCCGTGAAGAGATCGAACGCTGCGAGAAGGACGAAGCCCAGAATCTGCGTCTGGCCGCCATGCCCGAATTGGCCCGCCAGAAGCAGAAAGGGGCTCGCTACACCCCCGTCTCGAAGCGCCAGGACAAGCCCGATGCCGTGGCTTGGATCCTGAAGCATCACCCCGAATTGACCGACGCCCAGATCGGCAAGCTGTTGGGCACCACCAAGGACACCATCCTGAAGGTGCGCGACCGCAGCCACTGGAACGCCGCCAACATCAAGCCGCGCAATCCGGTGACCCTGGGCCTGTGCTCGGAAGCCGATCTGGAAAAGGCCGTGATCGTCGCCCGTCCGCGGGCCGGTCAGCCGCTTCCGGCTCCGGTGGTGCATTACGACGAGAACGAGGGCGAAGAAGGCGCTCTGGACTAATCTCCAGCCGTCTCCGGACGTTCAAAAGGCGGAACCTTTCCGGGTTCCGCCTTTTTCTTTCGTTCCAGCGTTCCTTATCCCGGCGGATGGCGCATCCGGTGACGCCCCCGTTTCCCGGTTATTGGGCGGCTTCCCCGTTGAGGGGAAACACCAGCGTATCCAGCAGGATTTCCTTGAACTTGTAGAGAAGCTCCAGATCAAGCTGCCCGTTCATTTCCTTCGCCATCATCTCCAGCGCCACGTGGGGCGCCATGGTGCGCTTATAAGGCCGCCGGTCGGTCAGGCCGCAAAAAACGTCGATGATCGCCGCCATGCGGGCCAGTTGGTTTAGATCCCGGCCCGACAGATGACGGGGATAGCCGGATTCGTCCAGCCGTTCGTGGTGGTGTTTGACGATGGTGGCGACGCCCTTGGGGATACTGCTGCAGGTCGCCAGCACCTTCTCCGATGTAGTGACGTGATTGTGAACCAGGTCCCATTCCGACGGCGTCAGCGTCCCCTGCTTCTGCATGATCGACTTGGGGATGGTCATCATGCCGATGTCGTGCAGCATGCCACCGCTGGCCACCAGCACCTGCTGTTCCCTGGGCAGGCCGATGGCGCTGCCAAACATGGACATCAGGGCGGCGAAACGCAGGGAATGCACATAGGTGAAATTGTCGTGTTCCTTGATCTGGTCCAGCAGCGAACCCAACTCCTTGCTGTGCACCACCTCGACCACGGCGCTGCAGGACTCGGCGATGTCCTGATAGGGCAAGGGTCGCCCCTTGGCCAGTTCCTCGGCGATGCTGTTGAAGGAATTCAGGCTGCTTTCCAGCGCCTTGCGCTGGTTGCTGGGCAGATCCTGCCAAGCAAGCTCCACATGCCCGTTGATATGGCCGGAAATCAGGGCCATCAGCGCCTTGCGGCTGTAAGGCTTGACCAAACGGTCACGGATTCCGATTTCCCGCAACTGATCGACAATACGGAAATCCTCGCTGTCGGCGATGAAGATCACCGGAATGCGGGCCAGAAACTGGTCCTTGCGCAAATCCTTGATAAACAAGGCGCCGCTGCCGGCTCCGACCTTTTGCCCGACGAGAATAACCTTAGGGGAAGTGATGGAAATCCCGGACAGGGCGTTCATCACGCTGTCGTAAGTATGAACGGTGTAAGAGGCGGCCAAAGCCTCGGCCACCGCCAGGCTATGAGACGTATTTGCATCCACAATGGCAATAACGTGCTTCATCTTTCGGAATCCGCCCAATTATATTCAATGCGAGATTTCCTCTTCGATCAGGATTGATGACAAGATGCACTGAAATATAAATGGCAATGTATATTTTATGTAAATTGTCCGGGACAGCCCTCCCCGCGACGAAAAAAGCCCGGGGATCGCGCCCCGGGCTTTTGCCGTCTTGAACCGGCCGTCCGGCTTATTCCACGGGCTCGGTACGGGCCTTGGCGTAGCCGATGCGGGTCAAATCCTCCTCGATCTCGTCCAGAATGGCGGGATCGTCGATGGTGGCCGGCATCTTGAAGTCCTGATGGTCGGCGATCTTCTGCATGGTGCCGCGCAAAATCTTACCCGACCGGGTCTTGGGCAGACGCTTGACGATGGTCGCGGTCTTGAAGGCGGCGACGGGACCGATGCGCTCGCGCACCAGAGCCACCACTTCCTTCAGGATCTGCTCTTCCGGCTTCTTGACCCCGGCCTTCAGCACCAGGAAGCCCAGCGGCAGCTGGCCCTTCATGGTGTCGTGCACGCCGATCACCGCGCATTCGGCCACATCCGGGTGGCTGGCCAGCACTTCTTCCATGCCGCCGGTGGACAGGCGGTGGCCGGCGACGTTGATGATGTCGTCGGTACGGCTCATGACGTAGACATAGCCGTCCTCGTCGATGAAGCCGGCGTCGGCGGTCTTATAATAGCCCTTGAACTCGTCCATATAGCTGTCGACGAAGCGCTGGTCGGCGTTCCACAGAGTCGACAGGGTGCCCGGAGGCAGCGGCAGCTTCACCACCAGGGCGCCCACCTGGCCGGCCGGAGCCTGATGGTGGCCTTCATCCAGCACCTGCACGTCCCAACCGGGAACGGCCTTGGTGGGCGAACCGTGCTTCACCGGGAAATGATGCAGGCCGATGCAGTTGGCTGCGATGGCCCAGCCGGTTTCCGTTTGCCACCAGTGGTCGATCACCGGAACCTTCAGCTTGTCCTCGGCCCATTGCAGGGTATCGGGGTCGGAACGCTCGCCGGCCAGGAACAGGGTGCGCAGACAGCTGATGTCGTAATCCTTCAGCAGCTCGCCATTCGGGTCGTCACGCTTGATGGCGCGGAAAGCGGTCGGGGCGGTGAACAGGGTGCGCACCTTGTGCTGGCTGATGACGCGCCAGAAAGCGCCGGCGTCGGGCGTGCCGACCGGCTTGCCTTCGAACATTAGGGTGGCGTTGCCGTTCAGCAGCGGGGCATAGACGATATAGGAATGGCCGACCACCCAACCCACGTCGGACGCCGCCCAGTACACTTCGCCGGGATCGACGTTGTAGATGTTCTTCATCGTCCACTTCAGCGCCACCATGTGGCCGCCGTTGTCGCGCACGACACCCTTGGGCTGGCCGGTGGTGCCGGAGGTGTAGAGGATGTACAGCGGATCGGTGGCGGCCACCGGCACGCAGTCATGGGGCTTGGCGGCGGCGACGGCGCTGGTCCAATCGACGTCGCGGCCGTCCTGCATGTCGGCCACTGCCTGGGGGCGTTGCAGGATAACGGTATGCGCCGGCTTGTGCTCCGACAGCTCGATGGCATGGTCCAGCAGCGGCTTGTAGGGAATCACCTTGCTGACTTCGATGCCGCACGAGGCCGAGAGGATGACCTTCGGCTGAGAATCGTTGATGCGGGTGGCCAGTTCGTTGGCGGCGAAACCGCCGAACACCACGGAATGCACGGCGCCCAGGCGGGCGCAGGCCAGCATGGCGAAAGCCGCTTCCGGGATCATCGGCATATAGACGATGACGCGATCGCCCTTGGTCACGCCCAGACCGGCCAGCACGCCGGCCAGACGGGAAATCTCATCCTGGGCCTGGCGGTAGGTATAGGTCTTGACGGTGTTGGTCACCGGGCTGTCGTAAATGATGGCGGCCTGATCGGCCCGACCGTTTTCGACATGGCGGTCGATGGCGTTGTAGCAGGTGTTGCACAGCGCGCCGGAGAACCAGCGATAGAACGGAGGATGGCTGGAATCCAGAACCTTGTCCCAGGTCTTGTACCAGGTGATGTCCTTGGCGGCGTCTCCCCAGAAGCCCTCCGGGTCTTCGAGCGAGCGCTTGTGAGCCAGGTCGTAGACGGTCGTCATGATCTTTTGTTTCCTCTTAGCCCCTTCGGACGTCTCAATGCGTCCATTTGACGGGCGGAGTTTGCAAGAATTTTTCGTCCGTGGCTAGTCGCAAGTGCAGCAAAAACCAAAAGCCCGATCAATACCGCGCCTGTCTCTGGCGGGAATGCACAACCTTATGGTAAGTTGCAGAAAGAAAAACACTTATGCGCAAATCCCACCACGAAAGGTGCCACATGAAGAGAAGTCTCGCCGCCGCGTTTGCTCTGGCCGTCGTTCTGGCCCCGCTGACCGCCGCCAACGCCGCGCAACCGGCCAAAGCCCCCGCCACCCAGACGGCCGCGCCCGCCGTCTCGGCCGTCGATCCCGACAAGGCCCAGTGGGAGCAGAAGCGCGACACCCTGAAAGCCAAGCAGAAAGCCGAGCGCGAAGCCCTCAAGGCCAAACACAAGGACGCCCGCGACAAACTGAAGGCGGCGCAAAAAGACGAACGGGCGGCCCTGAAGGCCAAGCAGAAGGAACAATGGCAGGCTTTGAAAGCCGATCCGGCCTATAAGGCCAGCCACAAACGCTCGTCGGATTGAGGCCTCGGACGAACAAGGCTTCGCCGGTTCATAGTATGGAAACGGGAAACCGGGAGACGCCACCCCGGTTTCCCGGAACCGGGAAACCGGAAGCGCCTGCCCTCTGAAGCGCCAGATCCTGGCGGAGGGATCGAAGATGGCTTGTCAGGCTATTGCAGCAGGCGCTGCATCTCGTCCTTGATCAGGAGTTTCTTGCGTTTTAATTCGTTGAGTGCGCCGACGTCGGCACTGGGGCGACGCTTTTCCTCGGCGATAGCCGCTTCCAACGCGGCATGTTTGGATTTCAGAGACTCGACACGATCGAGAACGCTCATCACAATCCTCCCATATGGGTCATACCCATCAACCAGTGTAATCAGCCTTTCACGGAAAAGTCAGCAGCTAAGTGATGAACGACAGCGCCTCTTCGAAGCTTCCTCTCATCGTCGGCATCAGCGGTGCTTCCGGCGTCGTCTACGGCGTGCGCATGCTGATGGCGCTGCGCCGCCTGGGCGTGCCCAGCCACCTGATCATGAGCAAGTCGGCCGAGATCACCCTGGCCCACGAACTGCCCATGAAAGTCGCGGAAATCCAGGCTTTGGCCGACGTGGTCCACGCCCCCGCCGACATCGCCGCCGCACCGTCGTCGGGATCGTTCCGCAGCTTGGGGATGGTCATCGCCCCCTGCTCGGTGCGCAGCATGTCGGAAATCGCCACCGGCGTAACCTCCAGCTTGCTGACCCGCGCCGCCGACGTCACCCTGAAGGAGCGCCGCCGTCTGGTGCTGATGGTTCGCGAAACGCCGCTGCACACCGGGCATCTGCGCACCATGACCGCCCTGTCGGAAATGGGAGCCGTCATCGCTCCGCCGGTGCCGGCCTTCTATGCCAAGCCCGACAGCCTGGAAACCATGGTCGATCACAGCGTCGGTCGGGTCCTGGACCTGTTCGGACTGGATGTCGGCACCTTGAACCGCTGGGCCTAAAAGCAACGCCGCAACAGAGTGAAACCGTTTTCCACCTCCCGCTGCGCACCGGCTTCCGATAAGCTGCCTGTTCGACCTCGATAGGCCATTGCGCATAGGCCGCTTCCCTTTCCGAACGGTTTCCCCGTAAGCTGGCCCGACAATGACTTCTGCCGCCGACCTGGATATGCCCAGCCCAGCCATTCACACCGACGTCGCCGGCGCGCTTACCGGAATGCTCGATCTCTCGAAGCATGGCGACCCGGCCGCCATCGTCGACGGCCAGGGCCGAATCCTGTCGTGCAATCCGCTGTTCTCGGAAGAACGAGGGCTGGCGCAGGCCGACGGCGTCCAGGTCAGCCTGCCGCTGCTGCCGGTGCTGGAGGAAGCCAAGGCCGGACGGCCCCGCGCCAGCGTCACCCTGGACGGCCCGCAAGGCTCCCTGACCTACGACATCACCCTGCTGTCCTGGCCGTCGGAGGCCGCGCCCCTGTGGCTGCTGCTGGTGACCGACCGCACCATGGACGTCAGCCTGCGCAACGCCCTGGTAGAATCCCGCGCCCGTTTCCGCGATCTGGTGAAAATCTCCAGCGACTACGCCTGGGAAACCGACGCCGAGGGACATTTCAGCATGATCACGCCGCGCGGTCTGGCCGGACGCAGCGCCCGCGACTTGATCGGCCGTTCGGCCGAGATCATTCTCGACCAGACCGCTCCGCCGGTGGCCGTGCTGCCCTTCACCACGCCGACGCCGGTGCATGACGCCGAGCTGTGGCTGCGCCATGAAGACGGCCGCTCCCTGTGTTTCGAGATTTCGGCGGTGCCGCTTTACGACAAAGACGGCCTGTGGGCCGGCGCGCGCGGCGTCTGCCGCGACGTCACCCAGGACCGTCATTACCGCACGCTGATGGCGCAGCAACGAAACCGCGACCGCGTCTTCAGCCGTATCACCAGCGTTTTCCGCCGCGAGGCCGACCCCAACGACATGCTTCAGGCAGCCGCCAGCGCCTGCACCCATGGCTTCGTCGCCAGCGGCTGCCAGATTTTCTCGGCGCCCCCCAATCTGAGCGGCGGCACCTATCGTCCGCAACTGAATATGACCTCGGCCTTCGGCCATTACGGAGCGCTGGAACTGGCCGAGTCCGCCCTGGCCCGCATGCTGCCCGAGATTTCGCCGCCCTGCGCCGTCCTTTGCCTGGAGGACTGGTCGGTGCTGGCGGCTCCGGCCATTTACGGCGGCAGGCTGGTGGGCGCCATTCTGTTGTGGCGCTCCGCCGAACGGCCGTCCTGGACCGAAGGCGACATCCAGCTTCTGTCCGTCCTAGCCGGGCAGCTCGCCCCCGCCATCGAACAGCGTTCGCAGCATCACCTGCTGCTGGACGCCTCACGGACCGACGCCCTGACCAGCCTGCTGAACCGCCGCGGCTTCTACGACGAGATGAAACGCCGCTTCAACCGTCTGCAGCGTGACAACCGCCCGGCGGCCCTGGTCTATGTCGACCTGGACAATTTCAAGCTGGTCAACGATTCCCACGGTCATGCCCGCGGCGACGAGGCCTTGCGCCATGTGGCCGACATCCTGCGCCACAACACCCGCAGCACCGATCTGGTGGCCCGCCTGGGCGGCGACGAATTCGCCATCTGGCTGGACAACGCCGATGAACAGGTGGCCGTCAGCCGCGCCCAGATCTTCCTGACGGCGGCGACCCAGCTGGCTCCCTATTCCGGCGACAAGGACAGGCCGCTGAAGCTTTCCATCGGCATCGCCGTCCATCACGCCAAGGACCGCGAGGACATCAACCAATTGATGAGCCGCGCCGACGCCGCCATGTACGCCGTCAAGCGCGGCGGCAAAGGCAATTACGCCATGGCCGCTCCGCCGGCCTCTTCGTGACCGCCCTTATCATCATATTCCCAGTGACATCAGAATGACTGCCCCGCTGACATACGAACAAGCCCGAGAGATCGCCAACCACCCCGACCCCGCCCAGCGCACGTTGCTGGCCGGCCGGACCGACACGCCGCCGGAGGTGCTTTATTTCCTGGCCAGCGACGAGAATCCGGCGGTGCGGCGGGCGGTGGCGGTCAATTCCGCCACTCCGGCCAAGGGCAACCTGCTGCTGGTGGACGACGACGACGAGGACGTGCGCAGCAGTCTGGCCGACAAGATTTCCCATCTGGGCGATGCCGGATCGGATCGTCAGCGCAGCATCACCCGCGACATTCTGCACCGGCTGGCCGAGGATCAGGTGGTCAAGGTCCGCGCCGTCATCGCCAATGTCCTGAAGGACATGACCGACGCCGACCCGGACGTGATCCTGCGTCTGGCCCGCGACAGCGAAATCATCGTCGCCGCGCCGATTCTGCAATATTCGCCGATTCTGTCCGACGACGATCTGCTGGAGCTGATCCGATCGTCGCCGATCGAAGGGGCGCTGGCCGCCATTTCCCGCCGCTCCTACGTCGATCCCAGGGTGACCGCCGCCATTGTCAAAAGCGGCAACCCGCGGGCCGTGACCCAGCTTCTGCAAAACGCCAACGCCAATCTGCAAGAGGACACCCTGGACGCCCTGATCGATCAGGCCGGGGAAAACACCGAATGGCAGGAGCCGCTGGTTTACCGCCCGGAACTGACGGCCCAATCGGCGCAAAGGCTGGCCGAGGTGGTTGCCGCCCATCTGCTGGACCGCATGCTGGCCCGCCACGATCTGCCGCCGGAAGCGGTGGAGGCGGTGACCAAGGTGGTGCACCAGCGGCTGCAGGAACAGGGCCCGGCCGAGCACGGCGGCGTCGACCTGCCGCCGGACGTGGAGGCCCGCTATGCGCCGTTCCTGGCCCGGGCCCGCGAACAGTTGGACAAAAGACAACTGGACGAGATGGCTCTGACCATCGCCCTGCTGGCCGACAACACCGATGATCTGGTGGCCGGCCTGGCCGTGCGGGCCAACGCCCCGGTGACGGCGGTGCTGGAGATCATCGCCGCCCAATCGCCCACCGCCATGACCGCCTTGGCCTGGGCCGCCAAGCTGACACCCGATTTCGCCGTCGAGCTTCAGGCCCGGCTGGCCGGCATCGCCCTGAGCGCCATCCTGCGCCCGCCGCCCAAGGGCGGCTATCCCATGAGCGAGGATGAGATGAGCTGGCAATTGGAAATGTACGGCTGCGAAGCCATTTCGGCATGAAAAAGCCCGCCTGACGGCGGGCTTTTTCATTAAGACGGCCGGGCTGCGGACTTATTCCGTGCCCACATAGACGCCCAGACCGCGGGCGGTGTGAACCATGTCGCCCTTGGGGTCCACGGCGCGGGCGCCCACCACCACCTTGGAGATGGCGACATCGGTGACGCCGGTGTTTTGCCAGACCACAACGCGGTCGAACTGGCCTTCGGCCACCAGATCGACGGCATGAACACCGAAAGCCGAGGCCAGCACGCGGTCGCGGTTGGAAGGCTGGCCGCCGCGCTGAACGTGTCCCAAAACGGTGACGCGGATTTCCGCATCAACATGGTCGCTCAATTTCTGGGACAGATAATGGCCGATGCCGCCATAGCGGCGCTCCTTGGCGTCCCAGGCGACGGTCAGGGGACGCCCGTCCTCGGTATGGCAGCCTTCGGCCACCACCACCAGGGCATGGTTGCGTCCCTCCTGCCGCACCTCGTTGATGCGCTTGACGATACCTTCCAGGCTGTAGGGAATTTCCGGGATCAGGCAGACGTCGGCGCCGCCGGCGATGGAGGCGTTGAGCGCGATATGCCCGGCGTCGCGGCCCATGACTTCGAGAATCATCACGCGGTGATGGCTGGCCGCCGTCGGCTGCAAACGGTCCAGGGCGTCCACCACGACGTTGACGGCGGTGGTGAAGCCGATGGCGAAGTCGGTCTGATAGACGTCGTTGTCGATGGTCTTGGGTATCCCCACCATCGGCAGGCCGCCCTGCTTGCACAGCTTGTTGAGAATCTTCAGCGAGCCGTCGCCGCCGATCACGATCAGCGCGTCCAGCCCCAGCATCTGGAAGCCTTCGACGAATTCCGCAGAACGATCCTTCTTGGTGCCGTCGGGCATGGGGAAGGCGAAGGGATCACCCTTGTTGGTGGTGCCCAGCATGGTGCCGCCCATCCGCAGCATGTCGCCGCTGAACAGGTCCAGCGTCAGCTCGGTATATTCCAAGGGACGGTTCATCAGTCCCAGCGAACCGTCCTTGATGCCGTAGACGGTCCAGCCGTAATGCTTGATGGCTCGATGCAGAACGGCGCGGATCGCCGCGTTGAGACCGGCGCAGTCGCCGCCGCTGGTCAGAATTCCAAGCTTCTTCACGTTCGACATCGATAGCCCACCTTCAATGAATGTCATTCGGCCTATAACATGCCATACCGTTTTCAGCTAACTTCTGCTAGTGTCTTTCGTGTGAACACAGGGCATTAGGCATGATCGACGACACCACTGAAGAGTTGCGTCACAAATTGGAAGATTTGCGGACGGAGCATCGGGATCTGGACGATGTGATCGACCGCCTGGCGGACGGCAGCGCATTCGACCAGTTGCAGTTGAAACGGCTTAAAAAGCGCAAGCTGATGCTGAAGGATCAGATCCTGAGTCTGGAAAGCGCCCTGCTTCCCGATATCATCGCCTAACCAGGGCCATCCCTCTTTAAGCGGGCTGCCCCCGGCGAGCGGCGTCGGCGGCGGCGAGAAGCGTTTGCGCCGTGCCGCCGTCGCGGAAATGCGCCTGTCCAGCCAGAACGGTGAACAGGAACGGCTGGTCCTTCCACAAAAACGGCTCGGCGGTCAGGCTGTCCGCCAGCTCGCGGGCCTTGCCGTCGGCCCCCTCGTCGCCGGCCAGGGTCAGGGCCACGGCGAAGTCCCCATTGTCCAGATAGCCCAGAAGATCGGTCTGGCGCAGCCGCCTCCGCAACACCCCCGCCACATGCAGCAAGGCGGCGTCCGCCGCTTCCATGCCGTGAACATGCCGCAACAGCTCGATGCCGCCGACATGCAGCAGCGCCACCGTGCCCGGCAGCCCCCCGGCGCGCTCGCACTGCTCCAGCACCCGTCCCAATTCCCGCAGGAATGCCCGGCGGTGCAGGACGGAAAGCTGGGCATCCTGATCCGAGCGTTCTTCCAGCCAATGGATGTGGTGATGGGCCTGATTCAGTTCGCCCCGCAGATGCTCGACCTCGTCCACCAGTTCGGCGATCTTGTCCTGTAGCGGTTTGGGAATGGCTCCCAGCGGCATCCCCAGCAGCGACGCCACGTCCTGAGGCGTGGTCATGGGCGCCGGGCGAGCGCCGTAATGGCGCCAGCGGAACACTTCCGGGCGCTGTTCGCCGTCGCGACGGTCGGGCGTGACCGAACCCGCCGGCATGGCCGCAGCGGCGCGGGAAGGGATGTCGTCGTATGTGACCATGGTCTGACTCCGCCCTTAGCGATGTCTCCTGTCTGTTAAACGCCGCTTTGCTTGCATCCAGGCGCTCCCTGCCTATAATGCCGCCTTTCCCGCGCGGGGTGGCGCTTTCGGGGAGAGAGACGATGAAGCAAGGTCACGTTAAAGTCGGCATCATCATGGGCAGCCAGTCGGACTGGCCGACCATGCGCCATGCCGCCGAAACCCTGGAAGCTCTTGGCGTTCCCTACGAACACCGCATCGTTTCCGCCCACCGCACGCCGCAGCGGCTTTACGATTACGCCACCACGGCCAAGGGCCGGGGGCTGCAGATCATCATCGCCGGAGCCGGCGGCGCCGCCCACCTGCCGGGCATGACCGCCGCCATGACGCCCCTGCCCGTCTTCGGCGTTCCCATCGAAAGCAAGGCCATGAAGGGCATGGACAGCCTGTTGTCCATCGTCCAGATGCCGGGCGGCATTCCCGTCGGCACCCTGGCCATCGGCAAGGCCGGCGCCATCAATGCCGGCCTGCTGGCGGCATCGGTGCTGGCTCTGAATGACGCCGCTCTGGCCCTCCGCCTGGAAGCCTGGCGCGAAAAGCAGACCGCCGCCGTCGCTGAAACCCCCAGCGACGAAGACGTCCATGCCGGCTGATCCGCGCCGGATCGTGCCGACCGGCGGCACCATCGGCATCATCGGCGGCGGGCAGCTTGGCCGCATGACCGCCCTGGCAGCCGCCCGGCTGGGCTATAAATGCCATATCTTTTGCCCAGAACCGGCCTGCCCCGCCTCGCAGGTGTCGGCCGTGACCACCACCGCCGCCTATGACGACGCCGCCGCGCTGACCGCTTTCGCCGACTCCGTCGATGTGGTGACCTTCGAGTTCGAGAACATTCCCGCCGAAAGCGCCCGCATCCTGACCGAGCATGTGCCGGTGCGCCCCAGTTGGAAAGTGCTGGAAACCGCCCAGGACCGGGTGGTGGAGAAAAGCTTCTTCAACGCCCTGGGCATCGCCACCGCCCCCTGGCGGGCCGTGGACGGCCTGGACGAGTTGACCGCCGCCGTCACCGAACTGGGCCGTCCGTCGGTGCTCAAGACCAGCCGCTTCGGCTATGACGGCAAGGGACAGATGAAGATCGCCGCCGACAGCGACCTTGCCCAGGCCTGGGACGGCATCGGCAAGGTGCCGGCCATTCTCGAAGGCTTCGTGGATTTCGCCTGCGAAGTTTCCGTTCTGGTGGCCCGCGGGCTGGACGGCAAGGCCGTCTGTTTCGACGTCGTCGAGAACCGCCATAAGAAACATATCCTGGACGTCACCATCGCCCCCGCCGACATTCCTCCGGCCTTGGCCGAGGAAGGGCGCCAGCTGGCGAAAAAAGCCGCCCAGGCCTTGGATCTGGTGGGCCTGCTGGCCATCGAGCTGTTCGTGACCAAAGACGGCCGCCTGCTGGTCAACGAAATGGCGCCGCGCCCCCACAATTCCGGTCATTGGACCATGGACGCCTGTCTGACCGACCAGTTCGAGCAGTTCGTGCGCGCCGTCTGCGGTCTGCCGCTAGGGGACGCTTCGCGCCATTCCGACGCCCGCATGACCAACCTGATCGGCGACGACATGAACCGCGTGCCCGCTTTGCTGGCCGAACCCGGCGCCCGCCTGCATCTTTACGGCAAAGCCGAGGCCCGTCCCGGTCGCAAAATGGGCCATGTGAACCATATTTTTCCGCGCAGCGTGAAATAACGCCGTTCGGATCGTAGCGGGCTGATTCTCCGGTTGACGCCCCCCGGTCTTTCCGGGGATTTTGACAGGAACGGTTTCCGCCCGCGCAACAAGACAGGTCACTTCTTTGGAACAGTGGATCATCGACACGGCCAACCAGTACGGGCCACTGGTCTATCTGCTGATCCTGGGCTTCACCTTCTTTGAAGGAGAAACCATCGTGCTTCTGACCGGCGCCCTGATCTCGGGCGGCGACGTGAAGCTGTCGGTGACGTCGCTGATGATTTTCTCGGTGCTGGGCAGCTTCGGCGGCGACCAGACTTGGTTCTATATCGGGCGGCGCTACGGCACGCCCCTGCTGGAACGATGGCCCAGCATGGCCAAGAAAGTCCAATGGGCCTTCCGCCTGCTGCACAAGCACGAAAATTTGTTCATCCTGTCGTTCCGCTTCATCTACGGCGTGCGCAACATCAGCCCCTTTATCATCGGCATGTCGGGGATTTCCCGCCGGAAATTCGCCATCCTCAATCTGATCGCGGCCATCGTCTGGGCGAACACCTTTGCCTGGGGCGGCTATTTCCTGGGCCGCGCCCTGGAAATCTATCTGGGCGAATCAAAGATCTACGTGCTGGTGGGACTGGTCGTGCTGGCCATCACCCTGGCCTTGCTCAACTGGCTGCGCCAGCGCCGCAAGGCCAAGCAGCCCAAGGACGAGGAATGCATGGCCGAACTCCGCCGCGAGGTGGAGGATTGCCGCCAGCATTCCGACGATCTGAAGTAACCCCGCCCACTCAGTTCCGGACGCCGAAACGCCGCTTGGCCTTTCCCGCCCTCAAGGTCAGCAGCATCAGCGGATTGGGCAGATTCTGGAGCTGCTTCGAGATGTCGCTCTTCCATTTGGGCAGGCGGGTCAAATCCACCAGGCGGCGTTCGAGGAACGCCCAGCTTTCGCTGAAATCGTCGGACTGATCCTCAAGCCAATAAAGCAGGGTCGAGGAATAGACCGCCGCCAAGGAAGCGCGCTTGGTGTAATAGCTGAAATCGGCCGACTGGTCGTTGACGGCATGCCACAGGCTGTCCACCGTGCGCCAAGTCATGCGCAGCGCCACCGGAGCGTTGGCCGGCAAGGTCAGCAGGCTGACGGCGCGGCGGATGGCTTCGCGGTGCTCGGCCCAGCGCGACAGGCGCAGTTTCACAAGCAGCAGCATCCGCTCGGCCAGACGCTTTTCCTCCAGCCCGGCCTGCAACGCATCGGCCTCCAACAGACGATCGGCCAGTTCGGCGAAATGCTCCACCGCCTGCACCGGCCCTTTGGGGAAAGCCCGCTCGGCCATGCTGGCGGGGTGGCCGGCGCTTTCCGCTGCCGCCTTCAGCGCCGCCATGCTCCAGCCGTCGAACGGCACATGCGGCAGCGCCGCCAGCACCAGCGCATCGCGCAAGGCCTGCATCTCGTCGGGGGTGTCGCGGTCGCTCATTCCGGCCTCTCCTCTTCGCGCGGTTCGGTTTCCCCACGCGCGCGCAGCAATTCATCCACATAGGTCAGGCTGTCCAGCCCGGTCATCCGGCTGAGATAAACCCGCCCATCCAGGTGGTCGCACTCATGCTGAACCACACGGGCATGAAAATCCTCGGCGATCCGGTCGATCGCCTGACCGTCCAATCCCACCCCGCGATACCGGATCCGCTTCCAGCGGGGCACCATGCCGGTCATGCCGGGAATCGACAGGCAGCCTTCATAAGCTTCGGCGGTTTCGTCGTCCAGAGGCGTGATCTCAGGGTTGATGAGAACGGTCAGGGGCACCGGCTCGCCGCCGCCGCGCGTGGGCGGCACGAAAAACATCACCAGCCGCAGCCCCACCCCGACCTGTGGCGCCGCCAATCCGACGCCGCCGGATTCTTCCAGCGTTTCCGCCATGTTCTGAGCCAGAACGGCGATTTCCGAAGCGGTGGGGTCAGCCACGGCGACGGCGGGAGACTTCAGGGCGGGATGTCCAAGACGGACGATGTCGAGAATAGCCATGCCGAGAATATGGCGTGCCCATCCCGCCGGGTAAAGCCGTCCCGTCAGGCTTTTTCCAGGCCGCGCCGCAACAGGGCCATCAATCGCTCCAATTCCTCGGCGTCGCGGACCAAAGTCAGCAGCCCCAGAAAGGCGGCATATTCCAGACGGGCAAGATCATCGGCGCGATCTTGGGGCACGTTGCGGTGCAGTCCGGCCAGAAAAGCGATGCGCAAGGCATCCACCTGGGCCACGGCGCGGCGGGCGCCGTCATGCACCGCCGCCCACCGCCGCACCGCCGTTTCCAATCCGGCCTCCAGCCCCAAGGCCAGCCGGTCCAGCGCATCGCGGTCGTCGGCGCCGTCCCGTTCGGCAACGGCCACGCGCTCGGCATTGGCTTCGGCCCAGTGCCCCAGCAACGCGTCCTCGAATCCACCCATCGCTTTGAAATGATGATAAAAAGAGCCCTTGGTCCGCCCCGTCAGAACGCACAGCCGCTCGATCGTCAAAGCCGCCGCTCCGCCGCCCGCCAAGACCGCCGCTCCCGCCTCCAGCCAATCCGCCCGCGCCATGTTTTTGCCTCCGTGAGTCGCCCGATGAATCGGCAATACCATACTGTATGGTATGTATATAGTGAAAAAAACTCGCACATTCCATGCGTTAGATGCTTGCATCCCTTGCTTTCGCTGTGATAGATAGCGCTCCACGGGACGGCGGATAACCGTCCCAACTTTTTTCAACCCGCGAATAGGAGCGGTGTAGTCCCGTGCAGGTTCTCGTCCGTGACAACAATGTCGATCAGGCTCTGAAGGCCCTCAAGAAGAAGATGCAGCGCGAAGGCGTCTTCCGTGAAATGAAGCTCCGCCGCAACTACGAGAAGCCCTCGGAGAAGCGTGCCCGCGAGCAGGCCGAGGCCGTGCGCCGCGCCCGCAAGCTGGAGCGCAAGCGTCTGGAGCGCGAAGGCTTCTAAAGCCTTCCGCCATTACGCGAACGGCAAGCGCCGCACCTTTTCTGGTGCCGGCGCTTTTGTCGTTAATGGGGACAGCTCAATGCCGGGCACCAATCAGAAATTTCTCGAAGCCGCCAAGACCTTGCAAATGCAAGGCATCCAAATGCTGCAAGGCGGCCGGACCATGGACGCCATCCCCGTTTTCGAGATGGCCTTCGCCTCGGCCTTCATGGCCGGGCAACCCGGCTTTCCCATGACGGTCAGGCTGCTGCCCACCGCCGCCCTGCCGCTGAATCTGGCGGTTGCCGAACATGTCTTCATCCATGTCTGCAAAAACGCCATCACGATCACTGCCGGACTGGATCTGATTGCCAGCCCCATCTGCGAACTCAGCCGCTTCCCCCAGATCGGCGGCCTGTTCGCCGACGTCGCCGCCCATCTGCCCGACGATCGCCACTACGGCTGCGTGATGGATTTGGGCGACGGCTGCGACAAGGGCCCCTATCGGCGCATCGCCTACAGCTCCGCCCGTCCGGACACCGTGCTGATCCCCGACCCGTTCTTTTTCCTGCACGACAACTATGGCCGGCTCAGGGACTATGTGCTCCAGCAGGGAAAGCCCTGGCGCCAGCGGCAAGACAAACTGTTCTGGCGCGGAAGCGCCTCAGGCCATCAGACCGGCGGCGATGATGCCGGCTGGGGCTGGCATCCCCGGGTGGAGGTCTGCCATCGCGCCCAGGTCAGTCCCCTTGCCGAACGCCTGGATATCGCCCTTGTTTCACTGCACCAGATCGCCGAAGAGCCTTTGCGCCAGAAGATCACCGAAGCGGGCCTGACCCGTCTCGGCGTCTCGCCCAATCATTTCGCCGAATACCGTTATCTGCTGGACATGGACGGCTGGACCAACGCCTGGAGCCTGCTGCACAAGCTGATCATGGGAGCGGCCATCGTCAAGATCGCCTCTCCGGGCGGCTTCCGGCAGTGGTATTATGACCGGCTGGTTCCCTGGCGGAACTATGTCCCCATCGCCGCCGACCTGTCGGATTTCGATGCGGTGACCGAATGGATTTTCACCCACCCCGCCGAATGCGAAACCATCGCCGCCGAAGGCGCGGCCTTGGGCGAGGCGATCCAGCTGGAACCGGAAACCGACGCCGCCGCCAAAGCGATCATGCCCTTGCTGGCGCCCCTTTAGGCCGCGACGCGGAAAACGCCCAAGCTCATCCCGGCTTGTCTGCAACCTCGATATAGCCGCTCGCTTAATGCCCGTTTTGCCCATCGCGCTCTAGAAAAAACCGCCGGACGTTTCCGTCCGGCGGCCGATCCGTCTGCGGATCACTGCCCGCGCTGCGCGGCAAAAGCCGCTTTCAGCTGATCCCGGCTGAGTTCCTTCTCCCAGCGCGACACCACCAGCGTCGCCACGCCGTTGCCGATGACGTTGGTGATGGCCTTGCACTCGCTCATGAAGGGGTCGATGCCCACCACCACGGCCATGCCCGGCAGCAGCCGGGGATCGGCGACCGACAGCGTCGCCGCCAGCGTCACCAGCGAGGCGCTGGCAATGCCCGACGCTCCCTTGCTGGTCAGCATGGCCACCAGCAGGATCATCACCTGCTGCTCCATATCCAGGGGAATGCCCAGGATCTCCGAGATGAAGACGATGGCCAGGGTCATATAGATGTAGCTGCCGTCCAGGTTGAAGCTCCACCCCGCCGGCACGACAATGCCCACGGTGGAATTGCGGCAGCCCAGACGCTCCAGCTTTTCCATCAGACCCGGCAGCGCGCTTTCCGAAGAGCGGGTGCCCAGCACCAGGAACAGCTCGTCCTTGATATAGGCCAGGAACGAGAAAATGCTGAAACCCACCGACTTGGCGATGATCCCCAGCACCACCAGCACGAACAAGGCCGCCGTCAGATAGAACAGGCCGATCAGTCCGAACAGGCTGCCCAGGGCGCCGGCGCCGTATTTGCCGATGGTATAGGCCATGGCGCCGCCGGCGCCGATGGGAGCGACCTTGGTGACGATGCCCACCACCTTGAAGATGGCCTGCGCCCCTTCGCCGATCAGTTGATGCAGCACCTTGGTCTTATCGCCCAGAATCTGCAAAGCGAACCCGAAAAGGATCGAGAACAGCAAAATCTGCAGCACGTCGCCCGTGGCGAACGCCCCCACCACCGTGTCGGGAATAATGTGCAGCACCATGTCGACGGCGCTCAAGCCCTGGGCCGCCTTGGCATAGTTGGCCACCGCCGCCCCATCGGGAATGCTGCCGCCGAAATGCACGCCCGGCTGGGCGATATTGCCCACCGCCATGCCGATCAGCAGCGAAAAGGTGCTGATGACCTCGAAATAAACCATGGCTTTCAAGCCAACCCGGCCGACTTTCTTGGCATCGCCGACGTGGGACACGCCCGACACCACGGTAAAGAAGATGATCGGACCGATCAGCATCTTGATCAGCTTGACGAAACCGTCGCCGCAGGCCTTGAACCAAGGGTTCGAAGCAAATTCGGGCCACAGACAGCCCACGATCGCGCCCAGAAAGATCGCGAACAGAACCTGCGCATAGGTATGTTTCCACAGCGCCCGGCGCTTTTTCGCCCCGCCAGCCGGAGCCGTGCCCGGTTCATTCGTCGTTACGTCAGTCATGGAATTCCCCCTCGGCTTGTTGATAGTCGCCAGGATCGCAGCAGAATCGCAGGGAATGCCCGGCCCGAGCAGCGACAAAAGCGAGGGGCAGGCCCTGAAAAAACTCCTAACCCAAATAGGGGTATCAGAAAAATCCCCGTCTGTCCGGACAATGACGATCGAAACACATCACGCCGCTATCGCGGAAGCAGTTTCGCCTTTTATTAACCCTTTCCAGGTTATGAAAGACGCTGGCGCGGAGTGAGCCCCGCGGCTCTCCGCCGTTTTTTCGCGCGCCTCCCGTTTCCAAGGGACGCGCATCGCCCATCATCAGGGGATCGTCATGGAGCTTGCCGCAAGCCTTCAATCCGTCGCCACCTCGATCCAGCAGATCGACGCCTTGAGACAGAATCTGGGATTCCTCTTGCTCGACGCCGAGCGCAAATGCCGCCAGGCGTTGCAGGAGCAGCCGATGCTAGCCCCCGCCCATTTCCTGATGGGCATGGTGCAAATCCGCATCGGCCGCCCCAGCGAGGCCGTCAACGCCCTGCGCCAGGCGGTGATGTTCGGACTGGAGCAGTTGGAATTCCATCTGGAATATATCCGCGCCCTGGACAGCATGAACCGCTATGACGAAGCCCTGGACGCCGCCCAGACCATGGTGCTGTGCCACCCCGACGCCGCCCGCGCCCATCAAATTCTCTGCGATCACCTTTTGACCGCCGGCCGGCCGCAGGAAGCCAGCGCCGCCTTTCGCCGCGCCCTGGAGCTGAACCCGGAACTGCGCAAGGTGCGTCAGGCCGAGACCTACAAGGCCAAGGCCCGCCGCACCCGCGACGGCTTCTTCGACGCCTATTGCCAAGGCCAGGGTTTGGATATCGGCTGGGGCGGCGACCTGCTGGCCGCCAATTGCCGCGGCTGGGACATCGAGGACGGCGATTCCGAAACCTTGGAGGGGCTGGACGACGCCAGCTTCGACTTCGTCTATTCGTCCCACAATCTGGAACATGTGAACGACGCCGAGAAGGCTCTGAAGAACTGGTGGCGGGTGATCAAGCCAGGGGGAAACCTGATTCTGTTCCTGCCGCACCGGGATCTGTACGAAAAGAAGCGCACCTTGCCCTCGCGCTTCGCCGAACAGCACAAACGCTACTTCCTGCCCGAGAGCGACGATCCGCCCGATACGGTCGGCGTCCGCCAATTGGTGGAGCGCCTGCTGCCCGGCTCGGAGATCGTTCTACTCAAGACCTGCGACGAGGGGCACACCATCACCGACCCGGAAGTTCACAGCGACGGCGAATATTCCATCGAGGCCGTCATCCGCAAGGTTGGCTGAGCAAAAGCCGCATCGGCAAAAAAGAAGGCGGGAGGCTTAAAGCCCCCCGCCTTTTTCATGGGTTCCGATTCATGGGTTCCGGCCGGGGATCAGCCCAGGGCGGAAACGATTTCCTCGGTGACCTTCTTGGCGTCGCCGAACAGCATCATGGTGTTGTCGCGGAAGAACAGCTCGTTATCCACGCCGGCATAGCCGGACGCCATGGAGCGCTTGACGAACAGCACGGTCTTGGCCTTTTCCACGTCCAGAATCGGCATGCCGAAGATCGGGCTGGCCGGGTCGGACTTGGCCGCCGGATTGGTGACGTCGTTGGCACCGATGACATAGGCCACGTCGGCGGTGCCGAATTCGAGGTTGATCTCCTCCAACTCGAACACTTCGTCATAGGGGACGTTGGCTTCGGCCAGCAGCACGTTCATGTGGCCGGGCATGCGGCCCGCCACCGGATGGATGGCGTAGCGCACGTCGACGCCTTCCTTCTTCAGAACGTCGCCCATCTCGCGCAGGGCGTGCTGGGCCTGGGCCACCGCCATGCCGTAACCCGGCACGATGATGACCTTCGAGGCGTTCTTCATGATGAAGGCGGCATCGTCGGCCGAACCGGCCTTGACGGCGCGGTCGCCGGCCCCGCCAGAGCCGCCGGCGGCCGCCGCCGAGCTGTCGCCGCCGAAGCCGCCCAGGATGACGTTGATGATCGAACGGTTCATGCCCTTGCACATGATGTAGGACAGGATGGCGCCCGACGATCCCACCAAAGCGCCGGTCACGATCAGCAGCGGGTTCTGTAGGGTGAAGCCGATGCCGCAGGCCGCCCAGCCGGAATAGCTGTTCAGCATGGACACCACCACCGGCATGTCGGCACCGCCGATCGGCAGGATCAGCAGGAAACCGAGCAGCAGGGCCAGCAGGGTGATCAGCACGAAGGCGGTGACGGATTCGCCGCCGACGAACCAGACCACCAGGGCGGCCAAGGCGATGCCCAGGGCGGCGTTCAGCTTATGCTGGCCGACAAACACCAGCGGCTTGCCCGACACCAGTCCCTGCAGCTTGGCGAAAGCCACCAGCGACCCGGTGAAGGTGATGGCGCCGATGGCCAGCCCCAAGCTCATTTCCACCAGCGAGCCGCCGTGGATATGGCCGGGCACGCCGATATGATATGCCTCGGGGTTGAAGAAGGCCGCGCCGGCGACGAACACCGCCGCCAGACCCACCAGCGAATGGAAGGCCGCCACCAGCTGCGGCAGAGCCGTCATCTGGATCTTGCGGGCCACCACGGTGCCGACGGCGCCGCCGATGACGATGCCCAGAATGATCATGCTGAAGCTGACCACGCCGGGCGACAGCAGGGTGGTGGCGATGGCGATCACCATACCGGCGATGCCCCAGTTGTTGCCCTGCCGCGACGTTTCCGGCGACGACAGACCGCGCAGCGCCATGATGAAGCAGACGGAAGCGGCCAGATAGGCCAGGGACGTCAAATTCTCACTCATGATCCCGGTCCCCTTACTTCTGCTTCTTCTTGAACATCGCCAGCATGCGCTGGGTGACGATGAACCCGCCGAAGATGTTCACCGAGGCCAGGGTCACGGCGAAAAAGCCGAGAATCTTGGACAAGGTGAGATCGGCCGGGCCCGCCGCCAGCAGAGCGCCGACGATGATCACCGAGGAAATGGCGTTGGTCACCGCCATCAGCGGCGAGTGCAAGGCCGGGGTCACCCGCCACACCACGTAATAGCCGACAAAGCAGGCCAGCACGAACACCGTGAACAGGGAGACGAAGGTAGCGTGGCCGCCGGTCTGCGCCGCCGCTTCCGCGGTCTGCTGAGCCAGGGCCTGCGCGTTGGCCGCCAGTTCCTGGGCCTGCTGCGCCAGACGGCTGGTGCCTTCAACGATAGACTGATCCATATCCTAGCCTCCTCAACCGGCCTGCAGGGCCGGATGGACCACCTGGCCGTCGCGGGTCAACGCCGTGCCCTTGATGATCTCGTCGTCCCAATTGATCTTCAGCCCCTTCTCTTCCTTGTCGTAGGACAGGGTCAGGAAGTTCAGGATGTTCTTGGCGAACAGCAGGCTGGCGTCGGCGGCCAAACGGCTGGGAACGTTGGCATGGCCCACCAGGGTGACGCCGTGCTTTTCCACCACCTTGCCGAATTCAGAGAGCGGGCAATTGCCGCCGGCCTCGACCGCCAGATCGACGATCACCGAGCCCTTGCGCATGCCCTTGACCATCTCTTCGGTAATCAGCACCGGAGCCGGCTTGCCGGGAATCAGCGCGGTGGAAATGGCGATGTCGGTCTTGCGCAGCACTTCGGCGATCTTCTCGGCCTGCTTGCGCTTGTAGTCCTCGCTCATTTCCTTGGCGTAGCCGCCCTTGGTCTCGGCATCCTTCACCGCTTCGGGGTCGACCTCGACGAACTTGCCGCCCAGGGACTCCACCTGTTCCTTGACGGCCGGACGGACGTCGAAGGCGAACACGATGGCGCCCAGACGCTTGGCGGTGGCGATGGCCTGCAAACCGGCGACGCCGGCGCCCAGCACCAGCACCCTGGCTGGCGGAACCGTGCCGGCGGCGGTCATCATCATCGGGAAGGCGCGGCCATAGACGGCGGCGGCGTCCAGAACCGACTTATAGCCGGCCAGATTGCTCTGGGACGACAGGATGTCCATGCTCTGGGCGCGGGTGATGCGCGGAAGCATCTCCAGCGCGAAAGCCGTCACCCCGGCCTTGGCGAAAGCCTCCACCTGCGCCTTGTTCTGCAAGGCGGCCAGATGCGAGATCAGGATCGCGCCGGGCTTCATCAGCGCCAGCTCGTCCAGTCCTTCATCGGCGGTCAGCGGACGGGCCACCTTCAGCACGACGTCGGCCCCACCCAAGGCGGCGGCCTCGTCGGCGGCGATGGTGGCGCCCGCCTCGATATAAGCAGCATCGGTGATGGAGGCGCCTTCGCCGGCGCCGGTTTCCACCACAACATCGAATCCCATGCCGACATACTTCTTAACAGTATCCGGCGAGGCCGCGACTCGCGCCTCGTCAGCGCGGCGTTCCTTTGGGATGGCGATTTTCATCACTCGGTTCCCCTCAATCAGGTAACTGGATATCTCCCGTCCGGTCAGCATACGCCACGGCAAGCTTTTGCCAAGCTGTTTAAACGGCGGCAAAGCCCCGGAAACGGTTAAATATCAATGTCCAATCCACCCGCTTCCGGTTGATGAGAACCGGATCACGGAAAGACACAATATATCAAAATTCAGGAATTTCACGCACTATTTTGCATGTGCGAAGAAGGAATGAGAGAGACTTTAGTCGCATTGGTTATGAGAATATTCCCGATGGCAAGAGCCGATCCGCCGTATCAGCCCATGCGTATCACCCTTTGACGCATAGGGAATCTCGGTCATAATCACCCGCATCGAGAGACACCCTACCGTTCGCCCAGCAGAACCGGAGTCCGTCATTACGCCCCCGCCCGGCATCGACATCCCCGACCGTCCCGCCGCCCAGGCGCACCAGCAAAGCCTGGCCACGCCGGACTATCTGGAGCAACTTTACTGGTGGGCCTATGTGCGCCCCGCCGCCGTGCGTTTTTTCGAACGCCCCTGGCTGGTCAATCTGATTCTGTTAGGCAATTACCGGCGGCTGGGCTTGGCTGCGCTTGAGGCCTTGGGGCCGCGCATCGAAGGCAAGCTGCTTCAGGTCGCCTGCGTCTACGGCGAGCTGACGCCGAACCTTTGCGCCCATCTAGCTCCCGACGCCAGCCTGGACGTGGTGGACATCCTGCCGGTTCAGCTTGAAAATCTGCGTCGCAAGATCGGCGGCGACAGCCGCGTCAGCCTGATCCAGTCGGACAGCTCGGACCTGCCCATGGCCGGAGCCTGCTACGATCAGGTGCTGCTGTTTTTCCTGCTGCATGAACAGCCTCCGGAAACCCGCCGCCGCACGCTGGAGGAAGCCTTCCGCGTGCTGAAGCCCGGCGGCAAGCTGGTTCTCGTCGACTATTCCAAGCCGGTCGCCTGGCATCCGGTGCGCTTCGGCCTGCTGCCGATCCTGGGCCGGCTGGAGCCTTTCGCCCCCGCTCTCTGGCGGGACGGCATCGTCGGCCATCTGCCGGACGGCATCAGGCCCCGGACCATCGAGCAAACGCCGATTTTCCAGGGCCTGTACGAACGCGTCGTGATTACGAAGTAAAAAGGCGGCAGCGGCGTCTTACGACACCGCCTCCAACTCGTCGATGAAGCCCACCACCACGTCGATGCCGCGACGCCAGAAGGCCGGATCGGTGGCGTCCAGACCGAAGGGGGCCAGAAGATCCTGGTGACGCAAGGTGCCGCCGGCCTTCAGCATCTCGATGTACTTGGCCTGGAAATCCGGCACGCCGCCCTTTTGATAGACGTCGTACAGCGAATTCACCAGGCAATCGCCGAAGGCATAGGCGTAGACGTAGAAGGGCGTGTGAACGAAATGTGGGATATAGGCCCAGTAATGGGCATATTCCGCATCGAAGCGCAGCGCCGGCCCCAGGCTGTCGGTCTGGACCTGCATCCAGATTTCACCGATGCGCTCGGACGACAGTTCGCCGTGGCGACGTTCGTCGTGGATCATGCGCTCGAACTCGTAAAAGGCGATCTGGCGGACCACCGTGTTCAGCATGTCCTCGACCTTCGAGGCCAGCATGACCCGGCGGCGCTTCGGGTCGGTTTCGGCGTCCAGCATGGCGCGGAAGGTCATCATCTCGCCGAACACGGAGGCGGTTTCCGCCAGGGTCAGGGGCGTGTCGGCCAGCAACTGCCCCTGGTCGGCGGCCAGCACCTGATGCACGCCGTGCCCCAGTTCGTGGGCCAAGGTCATGACGTCGCGGGTCTTGCCCAGGAAGTTCAGCAGCAGATAGGGATGAGCGGAAGGCACGGTGGGATGGGCGAAAGCGCCGGGGCTTTTGCCCGGACGGGCCGGCGCGTCGATCCAGCCGCCCTTGAAGAAGCGTTCGCCGATGGCGCGCAGCTCGGGCGAAAAGGCGCCATAAGCGTTCAGCACGATCTTCTCGGCTTCGGGCCACGAGATGACACGGTCGATATCTTCGGGCAACGGCGCATTGCGGTCCCAATAGTCCAGCTGATCGACGCCGAACCACTTGGCCTTCAAAGCGTAATAGCGGTGCGCCATGGTGCTCCAGGCGCCCTTGACCGCCTGCACCAGGGCGTCCACCACCTCGTCCTCGACCTGATTGGACAGATTGCGGAACGAGGTCGGGCGGGCATAGTGCCGCCACTTGTCGTCGATCTCCTTTTCCTTGATCAGCGTGTTGGTGATCAGGGAGAAGACGCGGATGTTCTTGCCCATCACCTCGCCGAAGGCCTTGGCCGCCGCCTGGCGCACGGCTCCGTCCTTGTCGCTCATCAGGTGCAGGGTCTGGGCCGAGGTCAGCTCCTCGCCATTCACCGTGAAGCGCAGCTCGGCCATGGTCTCGTCGAACAGCCGCATCCAGGCCGAACTGCCGGCCACTTCCTTCTCATGCAGCAGCTGCTCGATTTCATCGGACAGCTGATGAGGACGGAAGGCGCGCAGATCGCGCAGCCACGCCGCATAATGCGCCGCCTTCGGCGACTTCAGCTTTTCGGCCAGCACGGCATCGTCCAGGCGGTTCAGTTCCAGGGTGAAGAACAAGGTCTGGGTGGTGATGAGGGTGGCGCGCTCCTGCATGCTTTGGCTGAAGCGGCCGCGCTCAGGGTCCGAGACGTTGGCGGCATAGCGCAACTGGGAAAAGCTGAGAACGCGGTAGAGACCTTCGGTCAGGCGCTCGAACTCGGCGATGGCCTCGCCCAATTCATCGCCGGAAATCGCAGCCAGCTTCCCCTGATAACGCTCCTGAAAAGCCTTGGCGGCAACGTCGGCGGCCTTCAGATCGGCTTCCAGCTTGGGCGAATCCGGCGAATCGTAAAGGTCGCTCAAATCCCATTCCGGCATCTGACCCAGATGATTAGCAGACACTGCGGAATCGGTTACAACCTTGTTCATCGTGAATACTCCTTGCACCCAAGCGGCATATAGGGTTGAAAAACGGCACAGCCAAGCCCTGCCTTTCCTCAGAGGGGAACCATACCCCAAGCGAAAGACCGGCGCAGATAAAAACATCGGCTGAACGGGAGACGGAACGACGATGGATTTCAAGGCCCTGACCAGCCTGACGGCGATGTTTTTCCAACAGGCCGAACGGATGGCCGATCAACCTTTCCTGTGGAGGAAGCAGGACAAGGAATGGCGCCCCCTGAGCTGGGGCGAGGTATCGAAGACCGTGGTGCAACTGGCCCACGGCCTGCGCGCCCTGGGCGTCAAGAACGGCGACCGCGTGCTGCTGGTGTCGGAAAACCGCCCGGAATGGCTGATGGCCGATCTGGCCATCATGGCCGCCGGAGCCATCACCGTCCCCGCCTATACCACCAACACGGTGGCCGACCATCTGCATCTTCTGAACAATTCCGGCGCCCGCATCGCCATCGTCTCCACCCGCGCCTTGGCCGAACGGCTGCTGGCCGCCGCCCTGCAGGCCAACCGCCAGCCCCTGGTGGTGGCCATCGAGCCGTTGGGCTTCAGCCAGAGTCCCGGAATCGAGATGCGCCAGTGGCAGGATCTGCTGGCCCTGGGCGCCGCCCGCGACGTCGCCGCTCCGCCGGTGTCTCCGGCCCGCGGCGACACCGCCTGCGTCATCTACACCTCGGGCACCGGCGGCGCGCCCAAGGGCGTGATGCTGAGCCACGGCGCCATCATCAGCAACTGCATGGGCGCCTATCACCTGTTGGAGGAAATCGGCCTGGAGGACGAGGTGTTCCTGTCCTTCCTACCGCTGTCCCATTCCTACGAACACACCGCCGGACAGTTCTTCCCCATCGCCATCGGCGCACAGATCTATTACGCCGAAGGCATCGAGATGCTGGGCGCCAACATGGCCGAGGTCCATCCCACCATCATGACCGCCGTGCCGCGTCTGTACGAGATGATGCGCAGCCGCATTCTGAAGGGCATGGACAAGAACGGCGGGCTGAAAGCCAGACTGTTCCGCCTGGCCCTGGATCTCGGCGGTCGCCGGGTCGAGGGGCAGCTGGGCTTTTTCGCCGGCCTGCTCGACCGGCTGCTCGACGTCCTGGTGCGCCGCAAGGTGGCGGAGCGTTTCGGCGGGCGGCTGAAGGCCATGGTGTCGGGCGGCGCGCCGCTGAATTACGACGTCGGCCTGTTTTTCACCGCCTTGGGCGTGCGCATCCTGCAAGGCTACGGCCAGACCGAGTCCGCGCCGCTGATCAGCTGCAATCCGCCGCGCCGGGTCAAGCTGCGCTGCGTCGGCCCCGCCGTGGCCGGAGTCGAGGCCCGCATCGCCGAGGACGGCGAGATCTGCGTGCGCGGCGAACTGGTGATGCAGGGCTATTGGAACGATCCGGAAGCCACCGCCGCCGTCATCAAGGACGGCTGGCTGCATACCGGCGATATCGGCCTGATCGACGAGGACGGCTACATCCGCATCACCGACCGCAAGAAGGACATTCTGGTCAATTCCGGCGGCGACAACATTTCGCCGCAGCGGATCGAAGGTTTCCTGACCCTGCGGCACGAGGTCGCCCAGGCCATGGTCTACGGCGACCGCCGTCCGCATCTGGTGGCCCTGCTGGTGCCCGACGCCGAAAACGCCGCCGCCTGGGCCCAGACCCACGGCAAGCCGTCGGACTTGGAGCAGCTGGTCGCGGATGGCGAATTCCGCCGCCACATGGGCCAAGCTGTCGACCGGGTTAATCAAACCCTGTCGCCCATCGAAAAGGTGCGTAAGTTCATCCTGACCGCCGAGACCTTCACGGTAGACAACGAGATGTGCACGCCCACCCTCAAAATTCGCCGCCATGTCATCAACGCCCATTACGGCGCGGCCCTGGATTCCCTCTACGACGAGCGGAAAGCCTGACTTTTTGCCCACACTGCGCGCCGAGCATGGCTGCCCCGGAGAATTGGCGCGGGAACATTCCCCCGATCCTTGGTACCCGTCTATCTCGTAACGTGTGGGAATCGAGGACAAGCCCTTGGTGATCGATCAGGCTTTCATCAAGCTGCATGGCGACCTTCCCCGGCAGGGAGTGGGTGCCGACTGGTGCACGCGCGAGGCGTTGAAGCGCCTGCCGCCATTGCGCAAGCCCCCCACCGTCATTGATCTGGGCTGCGGCCCCGGACGCCAGACCATCGTTCTGGCCCAGCATTTCCGCACCCCCATCCAAGCCGTGGACAACTGCAAGCTGTTTCTGGAACAGATGACGGAAGCCGCCGCCGCCGCCGGAGTGGCCGAACTGATCACGCCCCGGCTGACCGACTTTTCCGACCTGAGCGACCCCATGGGCAGCTTCGATCTGGTCTGGAGCGAAGGCTCGGCCCGGGTGCTGGGCATGGAACGCTCCCTGGCCCTGTGGGCGCCGCTGCTGCGCGCCCGCGGCGTAATGGCCGTCAGCGAATGCACATGGCTGGCCGAACCGCCGCCCGAACCGGCCCGCGCCTTCTGGTCCCACGCCTATCCCGAAATGACCGACATCGCCGGCAACATCGCCCACGCCCGCAAGGCCGGGCTGACGGTGTTCGACCATTTCACGCTGCCCCGCTCGGCCTGGTGGGACGAATATTACGCACCCCTGAGCCGCCGTCTGGCCGCTTTGCGCAATGAGGCCGAAAGCGACCCGGCTTTGGCCGCCTATCTTGCTGCAACGCAAGAAGAAATCGCCCTTTTCCAGCGCTGGGGCGACAGCTACGGCTATGTTTTTTATCTCATGCGCCCGGCCTGAGAGCGCTCTTTTCCTTGACGAAGCCGCTGTTGGCGGTCCCAATTGCGCCATGCTGACCCAGGATGAAATCGAAGACAGTTTCGAAACTGCCTTCCTGCACACCGTTGAAGACCTGCCCGACGCACAGCTTCAGTTGATGATGCATAACGTGCGCGAACTGCGCCGTTTAGCCCCGCCGTCGCTAGCGGTCTCCCGGGCCCGCGAAATCGTCGACGGCGTCCTGCTCCTGCGCGCTCCGCCCCCACCCGAGCCTGCCCCCGAACCTTTGCCCGAACCTGCCGCCGAGGTCGCCGTCGATGCCGGAAACGCGGAGACCACGGCCGACGCCGGAATCGCGGACGAAGCGGTCGCCGCCGAAAAGAAAGCGTCCGACGGCGATCCTCAAGCCATCCCTGCGGATGAAGCCCCCGAAGCCAAGACCGAGGACGCCGCCCCGCCCGGCTGGGCTCACCCCAGCGTCACCTTGGAAATGCCGTCCACACCGTTGCGGCGGATGATGCACTGGTTCTTTGGCTAGCTCTTTCCCGCGATTCGCGCGATGATGGCTCGTCTCTTCCCGGATTGCGGACACCCGTCTTGAGCAGCCTGTCCATCACCACCGCCAATTCCATGCAGGCCCTGACCCAGCTTCGGGCTTTGGACGCGATGAAAAGCGTGGGAAGCAAAACGACCAGCGCCGCCGCCACCCTGTTCGGCGATTCCAGCTATAGCCTGAACACTGATACCTTGACGGCCAGCAGCGACGGCTCGGGCTTCGGATCCGGTTCCCTAGCCACCGGCATGGTGGCGCTGTCCAATCTGCAAAGCGTGCTGACCGGCCTGCAATCCCTGGCCAAAAGCGCTGCCGACACCAACACATCCGATGCCAGCCGCAACGCCCTGCAAAGCCAGTACAACAGCCTGCTGACCCAAGCCAACGGTTTGATCGCCGGCGTCGGCGCCAACGGGCTGGTGTTGAAATCGTCCAGCGGCGCGGCGGCAAGCGATGCCGCCGGTTTGGGATTGTCGGCGGCCTCCTGGTCCAGCGCTGCGGATGCCGCCGCCAGCGTCTCCGTCGCCACCGCCGCCTTGTCGAACGTGAACGGCGTGCTGAAGAGCTTCGCCAGCTCGGCCGCCGCTTCGACGGCGGTGCGGGCCACGCTGCAAAGCTCGGAGCTGTCGACGCTGTTTTCCGGGGACGGCGCCAATGCCGATCTGACGAAGGAAATCGCCTCGCTCGACGGTTTGACCTCGGCCCAAAGCGCCCAGTCGATCCAGGATTATCTGTCGAACCGGAAAGCCGTGCTGATCACGTCAGCGTAAGCGGGCTGCCGTCGTCCCTCACGGCTTGGCGCAACTCTTCCAGCAAAGAGAAACCGGCCTCGCCGCCGTCGCCGGTCAGAGATTCGTCCAAGACCCGTCCCATGCCGTCCAAAAGACGACGGACCAGCCCTAGGGCCGGATCCGGCCACTCCTCGCGGGATTCCACGATGCGGCAAAGCTGGTTGCCCACCAGCGTCATCAGATCGAAGCCGAAGCTCCCCCCCTGCCCCTTCACGTCGTGGGCGATGGTGAAAATGGCCTTCATCACCGCCGGCCGCTGCGCGACCGGCGCCGCCGAAGCCTCCGCGAACAGGACGTTCAGCTTGCGCATGTCCTCGGCGACCCAGTCGAGATAGGCCGTGCGCAGCCCGGCGATCACCGCCTCGGCCTTGGCCACCATCTCCTGATCGACTTCCTGTTCACCGTTCACGCAGGTCTTCCCGTTGTTGGCAGAAGTGGATGGAACGCCTATTCCTGACAAGCGTCCGGCTTGACCGGCAAGATGATGTCCGCCGGGCCGACCCGGCGGTCCGGGCCGGAAAACGGCTGCTGCCCGCGCCGCCGGTCGGGACCGAAATAATCCGGGCTGCGCACGAAGGCCCGCGGCGTCTGCAACACCGAAGTGATGCGCGCCACCAGAGACCGGGCGGAAATCGGCTTGGCCAAAAATTCGTTGACCCCGGCGTTCCGCGCCTCGGCCACCAGGGCGGCTTCGGAATAGCCCGTGACCATGATGATGGGCAGAAAGGGATTCGGGCTTTCCGGGCTGTGGCGGATGGCGTGGGCAAAGCCGATGCCGTCCATCGGCTCCATTTTCCAATCGACGATGACGAAATCGGCGGGAAACGAATGCAGCCGCCGCAAAGCGTCGACGCCGTCGCGGGCCTCCTCGACCTGGGTGATGCCCAAAGTATGGAGCACGGTACTGATGAGCAGCCGGAAATGCTGGTTGTCCTCAACCACCAGAACCTTCAGCTCGACGCCGTCCAGGGCGCTCATCATGGATTCTCCAGCCAGGATTCGAGTGAACTCTAACCCTTTTGCACAAAAGCAACAACCGTTCGCATAGGAAGGCTGTCTCTACCAGGGTTGAGATTTGCCGCTGTAGTCCCAAAAACCGCCGCTGTTGGCGAAACCGACCGTTTCGATGACCCGGCGCATGCCGCTTACGGACTCGGCGGGCTTCAGCGGCGCCGAAGCTCCGCCCATGTCCGTCTGCACCCAACCGGGATGCAGCAGCAGCGTGGTGACACCCAGGGCCTTCATGTCGATGGACAGGCTTCTGACCGCGGCGTTCAAAGCCGCCTTGCTGGAACGGTAAGCGTAATAGGCACCCGAGCTGTTCTCGGCGATACTGCCCATCAGGCTGGTGACGAAGGCCACCTTTTGTCCTCGCCCGGCCAGCAGGTTGGGCAGCAGGGTCTGTGTCAGCATGATCGGCGCGACGGTGTTGCAGGCCAGGGTGCGCATCCAGCTTTCCGGCTCGATGACGCCCAGGCTTTGATGATCGCCGTAAACGCCGGCATTGTTCAGCAGCAGATCGATGGGCCGGGCCATCAGTTCGTCGCCCAGGGCGGCGATCTGCCCCCAGTCGGCGACGTCCAGCGGCAGCACCTCGACGCCCAGGGCATTCAGCGCCGCCGCCTCGGCCGGACGGCGGCAGGTGGCGATGACCTGCCAGCCGTCGGCGGCATATTGCCGGGCGAACTCCAGCCCCAGACCGCGATTGGCGCCGGTGATGAGAACGCTCGGCATGGCGCTTATTCCTTCTTCAGGGCCGTGACTTCGATCTCCACCTTCATGCGGGGATCGACCAGGGTGCAGGCGACGGTGGTGTTGGCCGGACGGATGCCCTTGAAATGTTTGCCCAGCACCGGGGCGATGCGTTCGAAATCGGTGGGATCGGTCAGATAGACCCGCACGCGCACCACGTCGGCCAAGCTGGAGCCGGCCTGCGCCAAGGCGCCGGAAATGGTGGCGAAAGCCTGCTCGGTCTGCTCGACGACGCCGTCGGCGATCTGGCCGTTGGCGAAGCCGCTGGTGCCGGCGACGAACACCCAGCGGCCGTCGACCACGGCGCGGGAATAGCCGGCAACTTCTTCAAAAGGCGAACCGGAAGAAATCAGACTGCGGGACATGGATCGTCAACTCCGAGAAAATATCGAAGCAGAACGATGGGTCCAACTGCCTGACGGAGCAAGCTTATTTTACTTACTCACTGATCTCTACAGCCAGTCCGCCATCGATCTCCACCACAGGTAGAGGCGCCAGATCATGTCCGTCCAGCGGCAGCTCCCAACCGTGGCTGGGGCATTCCAGGGTGCAGTTTTCGTGATCCAGCTTACCGTGCAGCATGGCCGCCCCATGATGGGGACAGCTGTTGCGCACGGCGATCAGCCTGCCTTGGTGGCGGATTACCAACACATGGCGGGGCGTATGGTGCGGCAGGCGCAGCCAGCCGGTCCAGCGGTCCTCGCCCTTGATCAGGTGGTGGTGCAGCTCGTGGATGGGGAACAGACGCTTATGGCCGGACATGAAGGTCTGCTCCCTCTCCGCGATCGCTTATTTTTTGTGGGCCGCCGCCATCTGGGCGTCGACCACCGCCAAAGCGGTGACGTTGACGATGCCCCGCACGGTCGTCGACTGGGTCAGGATATGAGCCGGAGCCCCCACCCCCATCAGGATCGGGCCGATGGACAGACCGTCGCCCAGCACCTTCACCAGATTGAAGGCTATGTTGGCGGCGTCCAGCGACGGCATGATCAGCAGATTGGCCTCGCCCTTCAGGACCGAGTCCGGGAACACCCGGTCGCGGATTTCCGGCGAGATGGCGGCGTCGGCGTGCATCTCGCCATCCACCTCCAGTTTGGGGGCGCGTTCGCGCAGCATGGCCAGCACGTCGCGCATCTTGTTGGAAGACGGGCTGGGGCGGCCGCCAAAGTTGGAATGGGACACCAGCGCCACCTTGGGAGTGATGCCGAAACGCCGTACCTCTTCCGCCGCCAGCAGCGTCATCTCGACCAACTGCTCGGCGCTGGGATCGTGGTTGACGTAGGTGTCGGCCAGGAAATAGGTGCCTTTGTCCAGAAGCAGCAGGTTCATGGCCGACGGCACCTTGACGTCGGGGCGCAGGCCGATGATGTCGGTAATGTGCTTCAGATGCTTCCAATAGCGGCCGATGACGCCGCAAATCATGGCGTCGGCCTCGCCGCGGCGCACCATCAGGGCGGCGATCACCGTGTTGCGGGTGCGCACCACCGTGCGGGCATATTCGGGCGCCACGCCGTTGCGGCACATCAGTTCGTAATAGGCCCGCCAATATTCCTGGAAGCGGGCGTCGTTCTGGGGATCGACCAGTTCGAAATCCTCGCCGATGCGCAGGCGGGAATCCAACTCGTCCAGACGGCGCTCCACGACCTCGCGGCGGCCCACCAGGATCGGACGGGCCAGGCCTTCGTCGATGATGGTCTGCACGGCGCGCAGCACGCGATGGCTTTCGCCTTCGGCATAGACCACCCGCTGGGGATTGCGCCGCGCCCGGTCGAACAGCGGCTTCATCACCAGACCGGAGCGGAACACGAACGAGTTCAGCTTTTCCTGATACTGCGCCCAATTGCCGATGGGACGGGTGGCGACGCCGCTTTCCATGGCGGCGCGGGCCACCGCCGGCGCGATTTTCAGGATCAGACGGGGATCGAAGGGCTTGGGGATCAGATAGTCGGCGCCGAAGCTCAATGCCTGATCGCCATAGGCCGCCGCCACCGTCTCGTCGGATTCGGCGAAAGCCAATTCGGCCAGGGCGCGCACGGCGGCCAGCTTCATCTCTTCATTGATGGCGGTGGCGCCCACGTCCAGCGCCCCCTTGAAGATGTAGGGGAAGACCAGGACGTTGTTGACCTGATTGGGATAGTCGGAGCGCCCGGTGGCGATCACCGCGTCGGCGCGGGCGGCACGGGCCTGTTCCGGCAGAATTTCCGGGGTAGGGTTGGCCAAAGCGAAAATCAGCGGCTTGTCGCCCATGCGCTGAACCATGTCCTGGGTCAGAACGCCGGCGGCAGACAGCCCCAGGAAGACGTCGGCGCCTTCGATCACCTCGCCCAGGGTGCGGGCGTTGGTGTCCTGGGCGAAAGGCTCCTTGTATTCGTCCATCAGCGCCGTGCGGCCCTTGTAGACCACGCCCTCGATGTCGCAGACGGTGATGTTCTCGCGCTTGACGCCCAGCCGCACCAGCAGGTTCAGGCAGGCCAAGGCGGCGGCGCCGGCGCCCGAGGCGACCAGCCGCACCTGATCGATATCCTTGCCCACCACCCGCAGACCGTTGAGCAGCGCCGCGCCGACGATGATGGCGGTGCCGTGCTGATCGTCGTGCATCACCGGGATGCCCATGCGTTCGCGCAATTTCTTTTCAACGACGAAGCACTCGGGCGCCTTGATGTCCTCAAGATTAATACCGCCGAAGGTCGGCTCCAGCGAGGCGATGATGTCCACCAGCTTGTCGGGGTCGCGCTCGTTGATCTCGATGTCGAAGACGTCGATGCCGGCGAAGTTCTTGAACAGAACGCCCTTGCCTTCCATCACCGGCTTGGCCGCCAGCGGCCCGATGGCGCCCAGTCCCAGCACCGCCGTGCCGTTGGTGATCACCGCCACCAGATTGCCGCGCGCCGTCATGTTGGCGGCTTCCTTGGGATCGTCCTTGATCAGTTCGCAGGCATAGGCCACGCCCGGAGAATAGGCCAAGGCCAGATCGCGCTGGTTGGCCAGCGGCTTGGTGGCGTTGACGCTGATTTTACCGGGTGTGGGAAGGCGATGATATTCCAGAGCGCTTTCGCGCAAATCGTCCGACATGAGCAATAATCTTTCGTTTCCTGCTGGACCGGCCTTCGAGGCTTTTCGGTAATTTTCGGAAAGAAATATGCATCGACCACGCAGGCGGCTTCAACGAAAAAGGCCCGCGCCAGGGGCCGGAAAACGACAAAACCCCAGGCCATAAAAGGACTGGGGTTTTGTCGTAAGCATATGGTGCGGTCAAGAAGACTCGAACTTCCACGGCCTTTCGGCCACAGCGACCTCAACGCTGCGCGTCTACCAATTCCGCCATGACCGCATCATGACTAGCCGACGCGAACGCCAGCCGGTAAGGTTGGCTTGTCTACCAAAACCCGAGGCAAGGTTCAAGCACCGTGTTCGACAACAGCGCCATAGAATGGATCATCAGCGATAAAAAAGTGGAATACCCCGACGCCAAGGCCTTCATGGAGGCCCGCGCGGCGGCGATCCGCGACGCTGGAGCCCCGGAATGCATCTGGCTGCTGGAGCATCCGCCCCTCTATACCGCCGGCACCAGCGCCAAGCCGGAAGACCTGTTGGAGCACAACCGCTTCCCCGTCTATGACGCCGGACGCGGCGGTCAATACACCTATCACGGCCCCGGCCAGCGGGTGGCCTACGTCATGCTGGATCTGAAGGCCCGCAACGCCGACATCCGCTGTTTCGTCCACGACCTCGAGGAATGGCTGATCCGCACCCTGGACCGTTTCGGCGTCAAGGGCGAACGCCGCGACGGCCGCGTCGGCATCTGGGTGCAACGGCCGGGCGGGCGCGAAGACAAGATCGCCGCCATCGGCGTGCGCGTACGCAAATGGGTGACGTTCCACGGCATCGCCCTGAACGTCGACCCCGACCTGTCCCATTTCGGCGGCATCGTCCCCTGCGGCATCCGCCAGCACGGCGTCACCTCGCTTTGGGATTTAGGCCATACCCCCACCATGGAAGAAGTGGACATGGCCCTGAAGGATTGCTTTGAAGAGGTGTTCGGAGCGGCAAGAGCCTGCAAGGCTTAACCCCAACCCCGCCGTCCCCGCCCCAGGTCAGACCGAGGGCAGCTTATGGAACCCCGGCGAAATCGGCGGCGGCGCCGGCTCGGTGGCGACGCTCGTGACCAGGGCCGCCGGCGGGCCTTGCCGGCAGGCGGCCACCATGGCGTAAACGGCGTCGGGCGGACCGCTGAGCAAAGCCTCGACCGATCCGTCGAAGCAATTGCGCACCCAACCGGTCAAATGGCGCGCCGCCGCCTGCTCGGCGGTCCAGCCCCGATACCAGACGCCTTGGACGCGGCCTTCGATGCGGACGCGCAGCGTGAGACTATCCTCGCTCATCCCCGTTTCCTTAAAACGAACGGCTCGAACAAACGCCGGGCCTCAAACAAACGCCGGGCGGATGCTTTCGCGTCCGCCCGGCGCCGTTTGCCTCAACGAGTGATCCGACTCAGTCGGCGAACTCGATGATCTTCTGGTCCACCATCAGGCTGTCGCCGGCCTTGGCGTGAACCTTGGCGATGGTGCCGTCGCGTTCGGCGCGAAGGATGTTTTCCATCTTCATCGCCTCGACCACGGCCAGCACTTCGCCGGCCTTTACTTCCTGTCCCTCGGCCACCGCCACCGAGACCAACAGGCCCGGCATCGGCGACAGCAGGAACTTGGACATGTCAGGAGCCGCCTTGACCGGCATCAGCGCAGCCAGTTCGGCGCCACGGGGGCTGTAGACCACCACGTCGGCCAGACTGCCGTTGTGGAACAGCTGATAGCCCTGGCCCTTGCGGTCGACCTGCACGACGATGGCGTGCTTGTTGTCGTCGTTGACGACGCCGCGGAACAGCGGCTGGCCGATGTCCCAGTCCGAGGTGACGGTGATGGTCGGCCCGCCCATTTCAAGGGCGTAGCCGCCTTCGATGGGACTGACCGAGTAGGGATAGTTGACGCCGTTGAAGACCACCACCCAATCGGTTCCGGGGCTGACTTCGTGACCCGGCATCTGACCGCTGATCGAGCAGGCGCGTTCCACCAGCTTCTGCTTGACGAAAGCGGCCACGGCCACCAGCAGACGCGGGTCTTCGACCGGCAGATCGGCGGCGGTGAAGCCGTTGGCGTATTCCTCGGCGATGAAGTTGGTGGTCAGCTCGCCCTTGACGAAGCGCGGATGCGCCATCAGCGCCGACAGGAACGGAATGTTGTGCGACAGACCACGGATGTAATACTCGTCCAGCGCTTGGCGCATGTTGGCGATGGCCATTTCGCGCACCGGGCCGTAGGAGCACAGCTTGGCGATCATGGGATCGTAGTACATGCTGATCTCGCCGCCTTCATAGACGCCGGTGTCGACGCGCACCTTTTCGTTTTCCGCAGGCGGAATATAGCGGGTCAGGCGGCCGATGGACGGCATGAAGTTGCGGTAGGGATCTTCGGCGTAGACGCGCGATTCCATGGCCCAGCCCTTGAGCTGGACGTCCTTCTGCTCCAGCGGCAGCTTTTCGCCGTGGGCCACGCGGATCATCAGCTCGACCAGATCGAGGCCGGTGATCAGCTCGGTCACGGGATGCTCCACCTGCAGGCGGGTGTTCATCTCCAGGAAGAAGAAGTTCCGGTGGGCGTCGACGATGAATTCGACGGTGCCGGCCGACTTGTACTGCACGGCCTTGGCCAGGGCCACGGCCTGTTCGCCCATGGACTTGCGCACGGCTTCGGTCAGGAACGGCGACGGAGCCTCTTCGATCACCTTCTGATGGCGGCGCTGGATCGAGCATTCGCGCTCGCCCAGATAGATCACGTTGCCGTGGCTGTCGCCGATCAGCTGGATTTCGATGTGGCGCGGCTGCTCGATGTACTTCTCGATGAAGACGCGGTCGTCGGCGAACGAGGACTTGGCCTCGTTGGTGGCCGAGATGAAGCCTTCATGGGCCTGGAGATCGTTCCAGGCCAGACGCATGCCCTTGCCGCCGCCGCCGGCCGAAGCCTTGATCATCACCGGATAGCCGATTTCCTTGGCGATCTTCACCGCCTCGTCGGCATCCTTGATGACGCCCATATAGCCGGGAACGGTGGAAACGCCGGCTTCCTTGGCCAACTTCTTCGATTCGATCTTGTCGCCCATGGCAAAGATGGCGTGGGCGTCGGGACCGATGAAGACGATGTCGTTGGCGGCCAGCTTTTCCTGGAACTCGCGCTTTTCCGACAGGAAGCCGTAACCGGGATGGACGGCTTCGGCGCCGGTCTGCTTGCAGGCTTCGACGATCTTGTCGGCCAGCAGATAGGATTGGGCGGACGGAGCGGCGCCGATATGCACCGCTTCGTCGGCCATCTGCACATGCAGGGCTTCCTTGTCGGCGTCCGAATAGACGGCCACCGTCTTGATGCCCATCTTGCGACAGGTCTTGATGACGCGGCAGGCGATCTCGCCGCGGTTGGCGATCAGGATTTTCTTGAACATCGCGGCTTCCCCTTAGAGCGGAATGTTCCCGTGCTTGCGCCACGGGTTTTCGAGCTTCTTGTCGCGCAGCATGGCCAGGCTGCGGCAAATGCGGCGGCGCGTGGCATGCGGGCGGATGACATCGTCGATGAAGCCGCGATGGCCGGCGACGAAGGGGTTGGCGAACTTCTGGCGATATTCCTCGGTCCGGTCGGCGATCTTCTGAGCATCGCCGATATCCTGGCGGAAGATGATCTCCACGGCGCCCTTCGGGCCCATCACCGCGATTTCGGCGGAAGGCCAGGCGAAGTTGACGTCGCCGCGCAGATGCTTCGAGCTCATCACGTCGTAAGCGCCGCCATAGGCCTTGCGGGTGATGACGGTCACCTTCGGCACGGTGCATTCAGCGTAAGCGTACAGCAGCTTGGCGCCGTGCTTGATGATGCCGCCATATTCCTGCGAGGTGCCCGGCAGGAAGCCCGGAACGTCGACGAAGGTCACCAGCGGAATGTTGAAGGCGTCGCAGAAGCGGACGAAACGGGCGGCCTTGCGGCTGCTGTCGATGTCCAGGCAGCCGGCCAGCACCATCGGCTGGTTGGCGACGATGCCCACGGTCTGGCCTTCCATGCGGCCGAAGCCGGTGATGATGTTGCCGGCGTAGGTCGGAGCGATCTCGAAGAAATCCCCGTCGTCCACGACCTTCTGGATCAGTTCCTTCATGTCGTAGGGCTTGTTGGGATTCTCGGGGATCAGGGTGTCCAACGAGGTCTCGATACGTTCGGCCGGATCGTTGGTCGGGCGCACCGGCGGCTTCTGCTTATTGTTCGACGGCAGGAAGTCGACGAAGCGGCGCAATTGCAGCAAAGCCTCGACGTCGTTCTCAAAGGCCAGATCGGCGACACCCGATTTGCTGGTGTGGGTGACGGCGCCGCCCAGTTCCTCGGCGGTCACGGTTTCGTGGGTCACGGTCTTGACCACGTCCGGGCCCGTCACGAACATGTACGAGCTGTCCTTCACCATGAAGATGAAGTCGGTCATGGCGGGCGAATAGACGGCGCCGCCGGCGCAGGGGCCCATGATCATCGAAATCTGCGGCACCACGCCCGAGGCCATCACGTTGCGCTGGAACACTTCGGCATAACCGGCCAGGGAGGCGACGCCTTCCTGAATGCGGGCGCCGCCGGAATCGTTCAGACCGATCACCGGAGCGCCCACCTTCAGGGCGTGATCCATGATCTTACAGATCTTCTCGGCATGCGCTTCGGACAGCGAACCGCCGAACACGGTGAAATCCTGGCTGAACACAAACACCAGACGGCCGTTGACGGTGCCGTAGCCGGTCACCACGCCGTCGCCGGGAATGGACTGCGAACCCATGCCGAAATCGTGGCAGCGATGTTCGACGAACATATCCCATTCCTCGAACGAGTTCGGATCAAGGAACAGTTCGATACGTTCACGTGCCGTGAGCTTGCCCTTCTTATGCTGGGCTTCAATACGCTTAGGACCGCCGCCGGCGCGAGCGCGCGCGCGCTTTTCTTGCAGCTGTCGGATGATCTCCTGCATGGACTCCCCCGAGTTCTTGACTTCTTCGACCGTTTATCGGCCAGGGGCTTCGAGATATCATCAACCGCAGCGCATATCCACAAAATTGCTGCTTTATGATTGCATAGGGGGGTATCCCGGCAAGCATAGTTCAACGAAGCGGCCAGCCGCCGCAATATCATTGCGCAAAGCCTCGCGGCGCTTGATCGCCTCGGCGTCGTCGCCCCAGAATTCTATCTGATAAGTTTCGTCCAACTGCGAGGCGGCAAAAGCCTCTTCGGCAGTCAACCTGCCGTCGATCATCGACAGTCCCAGGAACAGCGATCCCATGCCCGCCACCGCCGCCTGCAGGGCCGTCAGCCGCCAGTCGTCGTAAGCCTCCACGTGCCGGCGCAAAGCCGCCATGGTGGCGTCCGGCTGGACAATCGGCAAGATGCCGGACGTTACGTCGATCTCGACGCCCAACGCCGCCGACACGCCGTCCAGGACCGGCTGCCACAGGCCATGCTGGCGGGCCACCAGATCGGACGGCGATTCGGCGCGGTAGCACAAAAGGTCGGTGCCGGCGTAATTCAGCACATGCTCGACCACCGGCCTGCGTTTTCCCGCCACCCGATCCAGCGCCGTGCTGGCCAATTGGGTCAGCGGCATGGTGTGGGGCTTGATTTCATCGACCTGGGCCAGCCATTCGCCGGCCACCGCTTCGGCCAAAGCGGCATAGGGCAGCACCAGAGGCGATTTTTCGGGAGTCTTCACCGTCCGTCCGTCGAGAGTCACGGCAAAGCCCTCGGCGGCGGCGGCAACCGCGGCCTGCTTATAAAAACGCTTCATTGTCCTCAGTCCCCGATCAATCCTTGCAGCAGGCCGCCCAAGCCGCCGCCGTCGTTCTTGCTTTTGGCTTTGCCCTTGGCCGGAGCGCGCCCGGCGACGGGCTTGCGCGTCTGCGCGATCGCCGCCAAACAGGGATTGGCGCTGCCGGTTCCCGAGCTGACCAGCGGCACCAGTGCGCCCAGCGGTCCCAAGGCCAGTCCGCCAACGGCCCCCACCACGCCCTTGACGATGGCCCCCTTGTTGGGGCTCAACACCGGTTGGGTCAAAGTGCCCTGCACGTCCACCGGCACCGACAGGCTGAGCAGACTGGTTTCCTTGGGCTTCGGCGACAAGGTCAGATCCAGGGTCTCGCTGCCCAGATTGACGCTGCCTTGTCCGGCCACCGTCATGCGGGTGGTGTCGAACAGCAGAGCGTCGCTTTTGGCCAAGCCGTCGGTGATGATGAAACGGCTGACTAGGCACTGCATCTCGGTGTCTTTTTCCTGAACCCAGGGCGCCAGCTGTTTCAGTAGATCCAGAGCCAACGCATCGGCGTAAACGCCTTCGACCCGTCCCTTGCCGGTGACCAGAAGACTTTCGCCGGAAGCCCGCGCCATAATGGCGTGGGGCGTCGCGCCGGTTCCGCTCAGACGCAGGCGCAGATCGGAACTGCCGCCCCGCAGGGTGTCGGCCACCTTGAACGACCGCAGCACCTCGCCCAGCCCGACCTTATCGGCGTCGACGGACAATTGCACCAGCGGCTGGCGGCCGGTGACGTCCACCTGAATGTCGGCCTTGGCCTTGCCGCCGGCCAACATGGCGACCGATGGCTGTGCCGAAAGCTTGCCGTCCTTCAACCGGGCGGACAATTGCACCATCTGGGCCAGCAGCAGATTGTCGGTCAGACGCTCGATCTTCCATTCCAGGTCCAGGTCCAGCATCTGCAGCAGAGCGAACGGCAAAGGCTGATCGGGGAAAAGGCGGGCGTCGGGCATGTCGCCGGCCTTATCCTTGCCGGCATCGGGAGAAAGTTCCTCCAGGCTGACCGAATTCGAGGACAGACGCGCGGTGATGTCGGGGCGCTTGCCCGACAAACGGAACACCACGTCGCCGGACAGATCGGACTTGCCGACCGTCGCCTTCAGATCCCCCAGCCGCCAGCCGTCGGCCAGATCGCCGAAGCGGGCCTGCGCCTTGAGCGGACCGATGGCCGGCAAAGTGACGCCCAGCGACTTGTTGAAACCGGCTAGGCTCGGACCTTCGGCGGTCAGCAGCAGATCGACGCCCTTCATCGACAGAGGATCGCGGATCGCCCCCTTCAGGGTCAGGGCGGCGGCATCGCGGCGGCCCAGGGCGGCGTCGAGATCGGTGATGACCGGGCTGGACAACGCACCCTTGACCATCATGTTGATCCGCGCCGCGCCCAAGGCCGGCAGGGGCACGCCGATCAATTTTCCCGTCTCCGCCAGATCGGCGGAATCGGCGGCCATCTTCAGCAGCAGAAACGGCCCGCCCCGGCCCCCCGACACGCTGCCGTCGGCGGTGGCGACCAAACCGGGCAGCACCGCCTTCAGCTTGACGGGAAAGGAACGGCTTTCGTTGCGGTTCATGAAGTCGTTGAATTCGCCTGCCGAACCCAAGGTGCCGGAAACGTCGTAATGCCGTCCGTTCCAGGTTCCCACCGACAACAGCCCCACCGGCGCGCCGGGAATCGGCGCGTCCAGAGTCAGACGGTCGATGGATACTTCGTCGTTGCGGCCGGACGCGGCGTCCCGATAGGTGACGTGCACCTTATTGAAGGCCAATTGCGCAATGGAAAAGCCGGTCGGCGTGCCCTCGGTGGTCAGGCTGCCGGGAGCGACCCCCTTGGTCTCGCCGAACTCCCAATTGCCTTGACCCTTGGCGTTGTTCTCCAGCAGCAGATCGGCATCCTCGACCGCCAGACGGCGGATGTTGACCCGCCGCCCCAGCAAGGCCACCAGACCGATATTGGCCTCCAGCCGCCCAGCCCTCAGCAGGGGACGGTCCTTGTCCCAGGCAGCGTTGGACAGTACCACGTCGCGGGCCACCAGCGCCGGGTTCAAGGACAGGCGCAGCGACAGGCGTCCGTTAATGGTCAAATCCCGGCCCGTGGCGTCCTTGGCCGCCTGGGCCAGAAGCTGGCGATAGGCGGAAACGTCGATGGATTTGGCGACGGCGATCAACGCCACCGCCAGCATCACCACACCGGCCAGCGCCAGCTTGATGATCAGTCCGACACGCATGGTCAGCTCCTTACCATCTGCGCGGCCAAGGTCGGCACCCCGGCATAATCCTCGGCCAGATGATGGGCCCCCGCCTCGGTCAAATCCTCGGGCGGATGATACCCCCACACCACGCCCAGCGCGTGGGCTCCGGCCTGACGGGCCATCAGCATGTCATAGGCGGTGTCGCCGATCATCACCGTGGCGTCGGCGTCGGCGCCGCATTCGCTCATCGCCCGCAGCAGCATGGCGGGGTGCGGCTTGCCGGGATTGTCGTCGGCGGTCTGGCGGGTGACGAAGCGGCCTTGAAAGCCGTGGCGTTCGATCATCGCGTCGACTCCGCGCCTGGATTTTCCCGTCGCCAGCCCGAGCAGCCATCCTTCGGCCTCCAGCGCGTCCAGCGCCGCGACGGCTCCGGGGAACAAAGGCTCGCTGGTGCCGGCCTCCAGGCGCAGCCCCTGGAAAGCCTCCTTATAAGAGTGGGCGACCCGGTGGGCCAGCTCGTCGTCGGGCTCCGGCAGCAGGCGCGCCACGGCCTCCACCAGCGACAGGCCGATGATGCGGCGCACGGCGTCCGGGCGCGGCGTCCCCAACCCATGGACCGCCCAGGCCTGGGTCATGGCGGAGATGATATTATGCTGGCTGTCGATCAAAGTCCCATCGACGTCGAACACGGCGAGGCGGGGAAAGGCTGTCATGGACGCTTCTTGTCTGTTCTCTCGAGACGGCAGTCTAGCCCAGAGACGGGCGGCGCTCCACCATCACAATTCCACGCCCATGGATTTAAGGTTGTTCCACAAAGGCGCAAAGGCTGCTTCGACGCTTTGGCCGAAGCTTTTGCGGAAAGCCGCCTGATCGTCGCCTCCCAGCTTTTTCAAAGGCGCGAACAAAGCGCCGAACAGCACCTTGAACTGATCGCCGCCGAACGGAGGCTTGGGGACGTCCTCTTCCACCTTGGGCTTGGGAATGAAGGCGTTGGAGGCTAGGCTGACCGATTGCCGGTCGTACTGCATCAGCTTAATGAACCAGTCGCGGCGCAGATCGAAGCGTTTGAAGTTTTCGGCAATGCGCAGCAGAACGGTCCACAGAACCACCCTGGCCCGCGGATCAGCCAGGAAATCGTCCCAACCGAAGGGCGGGAATGGTTCCGATTTCATCTTGGCGACGATGGCGGCGCAGGCCTCGGCCAAAGGCGCCTGGCCATCGCCCATCACCAGATGAATGAAATGGAAATAGTTGGGCAGAATGTCGCGGGACAATTCACCCGACTGCAGCAGCTCCCCCAGCGGCGAGATCAGCAGCCGCTGATAGGGATCGTCGATTTCCTCCGACGCCAGATTGCGCGCCGTCTGGTCGGCCATCGCCATCAGCAGGTCCGAAACGGAGAAGACAGCTCCGGCCTTGCGCAGCAGATCCGGCCCGACCGCCGAACCGGCATATTGCCGGTCCACCGCCTGGACGAACGCCTCGACCACCCGGCCGGCGAAGCGGCGCAGTTCGGAGGAGGCGTCGCCGCTCATAGCGCCTAGTCCTCGTCAAAGGCGACGAAGGGTTCCCCCGCCGCCGATTCGTCGAAACCGAAAAAGCTCCAGGTCGCCGCCATATGTTCAGGCAACGGAGCGATCACGCGGATGACCCCCTTGCGGGGATGAGGCACTTCAATGGCGCGGGCATGCAGGTGCAGCTTCTTGCTGACGCCCTGGCCGGTCAGATAGGCTTCCTGCCCGCCGTATTTGCCGTCGCCCTGAATCGGCGTGCCGATCAAGGCGCAATGGGCGCGCAACTGGTGGGTGCGGCCGGTGCGAGGCTCCATTTCCAACCATGCCGCCGACCTCAAAGCCCGTTCCACCACCCGGTAATAGGTGACGGCGCGCCGGCCCTCCTCCTCGTCGACCTGCACTTTGTCGCCCATGCGTCCGCCGCCCATCTTCGCCAACGGCGCATCAATGCGTCCCTGGGGATGTTTCGGCACTCCCACCACCAGCGCCCAATAGCATTTGCGCGCCGAGCGGCTGCGAAAGCTGGCCGCCAACTTGGCGGTGGCCGCGGCGTTGCGGCCCAGCAGCAAGGCGCCGCTGGTATCCTTGTCCAGACGATGGACCAGACGCGGACGCTCCGGCGCTTCGAACTGTAAAACGTCCAGCATGGCGTCCAGATGCCTTTCCATGCCGGTGCCGCCCTGCACCGCCAAGCCCGGAGGCTTGTTCAGCACGATGACGTCGTCGTCGATATAGAGAACGGCCTCCTGCAGCGCGCGGGCGTCGGCCTGGCTGATTTTCGGTTCCGGCTTGGCGCGCGGCTCCTCGCCCAGCAGCGGTGAACCGCCCAGCGGCGGCACCCTGATCTGCTGTCCCGCTTCCAGCCGCTGATTGGACTTGGCCCGCTTGGCGTCCACCCGGACCTGTCCGGTGCGAAGAAACTTTTCCAGCATGCCGTGGGCGATTTCGGGAAAATGCCGCTTGAACCAGCGATCCAGGCGGATGTCGGCTTCGTCTTCGGAAACGGTCAGGGTCTGAACAACGGACAAATCAAGGCTCGCACGATAAGGGGAAATCAGCGGGCCATTGTAAGGGGTGGATGGGCAGCGGCGCAATGGGGCGCAATCCGCGCGTCAGTTGTGGCTGATGTCGCTTAGTCTGGCGGCGACCTTGACGTCGGAGAAATAGCTGGGCAATCCCGTCTCGACCACCCCGGCCTCCCCGCCGCTGACCGCCCATTGCAGGAAGCGCATGCGGAACTGCCCGGCCACTGGGCGATAATTCTCGCCGCTCTTGATGTTGCTGGAAATCGTCGGGAAGCGGATGATCTGCACCGGACCGCTGCCCTTCACCACATTTCTCCAGCTGCTTTGGTAGAACACCCCCAGCGTGGCGTCCAGAGCGTACCACTGCCCATGCAGCTTGACCTCGTTGAAGACATGCCCGGCATGCGTCAGCTCGATCTTCCGCGACTCCAGACCGGCGCGCTTCAGAAGATAGTAAAGGATATTGGCGTAATCGACGCAGCAGCCGATGGGAGCCGACAGGAAATCGTGCGCGGAAACGTTTTGCTCGGCGCCGTAATCCTGATCCTCGTTCCGAATGACGCAGCCGCTTTGCTGAATTTCACGGGCATTGCCGAAGGGAAACAGATTGGCGGCCAGGTTCAAGAAAAACAGCGCCTTGTAGCGGTCCTCGTCGTCAAGGCCCCAGCGGTTCATCAAATAGCCGCGCAGGGACACCCGCTTTTCTTCCCACTGGGAATAGAACGCGTCGAAGTTGGCGTAATCCTGGTTGGAATCGAAAATGCTTTCATAGTCCACCATCCCGGTCCACCCCACCTGCAGGCGATTGCCGCGAGCGCCGAAAGGCGTCGTGTCCAGCCACAGAGTCATGCTCAAGGGGATGACCACAGCCGACACCACCGTCAACACAAGACGCAGAGTGAACGGCGGACGAACGATCAGGGCGGCGCCGACACTGAATGCCGCCACACCCCAAGCCGCCCATTTGAGAAGGGTCAGTTTTTTGGGCCCGAGAATCGACCCATTGCCCAATACGGCAAGAAGATCGAAGTCAAACTCGCGCATCGTGAAGTTGCAAATATATGGCAGAGAACACGCCAGAACGACAATTGCGGCCATACACAGATAAATCTGCGTCAAAGCCTCTAGCTTTCGGTCGCCTTGCACCACCCTGCGCCACTCCAAGAACGATGGGACAGGGCCATCTATACACAACTTCACGAATCGCGAACACTAAACTTAGATGACACCATCCTTTGGTAATAGCTCATCGGCCTTTACGGGCAGCCGCGCTTTTCAAACTATCTATCACCTGACTCATCGCCCGATTCAAATCGCCTGCATTTGAGTCGACGGCCTGAGAACTTCCCGAGACCTCTTCCACTGCTTTAGCCGTCCCCTCGACTTCGCCGTGAATCGAAACGATGTTCTGCTGCACCGCCGAAACCTCCTGCGCAGCCTTCTGAATGCCGCCGCTGACCTCGGACAAGGCGGCATGCTGCTGCTCGACGGCGTGGGCGATCTGGGTCGAGGTTTCCTCGACGCTATGGATGGTCTGAGTGATTTGGCCGATGGCCCCCACCACTTCCCGCACTTCGCGCTGCACCGTGTCCAGGATTTGGGAAATTTCGCTGGTGGCCTTGGCGGTCTGGTTGGCCAAGGTCTTGACCTCGCCGGCGACGACGGCGAAGCCCTTGCCGGCCTCTCCGGCACGGGCGGCTTCGATGGTGGCATTCAGGGCCAAAAGATTGGTCTGCGCGGCGATGGCCTGAATCAGTCCCACGGCCTGCCCCACCCGCTGGGCCGCTTCGGACAGATTGTGGACGGAGGTCGACGCCTGACCGGCCTGATTGACGGCCTCGCCGATAATGCGGGCGGCACCGCCGACCTGTCGGCCGATTTCCGAGGATGAGGCGGTGATTTCCTCGGTGGCCGCCGCCATGGACTGCACGACATCCATGGCCCGTCCTCCGGCCTCGGCGACATCCTGGCTGGTGCGACTAACGCTGTCGGTACGGTCGCACAAAGTTCCCGCCGCCGAGCGCAATTGCCCCGCCTGCCCCCCCAAAGCCGCCGCGATGCGGCTGACCCGGGCGTCCAGGTCGCCGGCCAAGGTCAGCAGCAATTCTTTCTCGTGCTGCTGGCTTTCCTCCGCGCTCTGCTGCTGCTGAGCCCGCAGTTGGGCGTTTTCCAAACCGCGTTCGCGCAAGCTTTCAATGACACGGGCCAAGGCTCCGATCTCGTCGCCTCGTTGGGTCAAGCCCACCCGCTGCTCCAGATGACCGTCGGCGATGCGTCCCGTCGCCTCGCCCAACTCGGTCAAAGGCCGCAGAATGACGCGCGCCATCCAATAGGCCCCCATGGTCACCACCAGGGCGATCGCCAGAACCACGGCCGAGTAGGATTTGACCTGAGCCATGAAGGCCGCGTCCACATTGTCCATGTAGACGCCGGTCCCCATCATCCAACCCCACGAGGCGTTGACCGCCGAATAGCCCAGCTTGGGCACCGAATCCTCGAAGCTGTGTCCGGCTTTCGGCCAATCGAAATCGATGAAGCGCCCCCCCTTGCGATCTTGGCCGATCAGCATCTGAATCACCGGATGCCCCTTGGGATCCTTGAAGTTCAGAAGATTTTTGCCTTCCAGATCAGGTTTGACGGCATGCATCACCACGTTGCCGTCCAAATCGTAGACGAAGAAATATTCGACGCCGTCGAAACGGATGGCGCGCAAGGCGTCCTTGGCCAATTGCTGGGCCTGATCCTTGGGCAGCTTGCCATCGTCGGCCCGTTTTTGCAGGTCGGCGACAATGGTGGCGGCGCTGTCGACAACCGCCTTCAGCTTCTGCCGGTTGGCCTCGATCTGCTGGTCCCGCTGATCCAGGATCGAATAGGCGGCCAGAGCCACCAAGCAGATAAACGTCACAACGGGGAAAAGAATTATTTTCCCGCGAATTCCCAAGCCAGTTCGCATCATGATGCCCCTCGCGGAATACCCCTACCCCCAGAAGGAAATCATGGCACGACCTAGCGCCAAATCAATATGTCCAAAGTTTGAGAAATTAATAGGAACGATTTCGCAAATGCGAGATCATACCGAGATATGACAGTAACATTCCAAGATCACGGACAATCGACAACGAAAAAATTATTTCAAATGCGAACAAGCAGAACAGAATCCGTCGCCATGCTTTTCTTTGCAGGCATCGGGAGAAGAGGAGCTGAGGCTGGCGGTCTATCATCATCGGGCGACAACGAATCGGGACGGCAGCCCGGATCGGGACGGCAGCCCGGATCGGCGGGAAAGCCTGCCTCAGCCTTCGCTGGATTTTCTCGCCCGCAGGCGATCCCAATAATCCAGGCGCTTCCTGATCTCCCGCTCGAAACCGCGTTCGACGGGGTTATAGAAGCGGCGGCGCACCATGCCGTCGGGAAAGTAATTCTGTCCCGAGAAACCGTCGGCGGTGTCGTGATCGTATTCGTAGCCCTTGGCGTAGCCCAAATCTTTCATCATGCGGGTCGGCGCGTTCAGGATATGCATGGGCGGCATCAGCGAGCCGGTTTCCTTGGCGGCCCGCACCACGGCTCCATAAGCCTTGTAGGCCGCGTTGGATTTGGGGGCCGTCCCCAGATAGATCACCAACTGAGCCAAGGCCAATTCGCCTTCGGGACTGCCAAGCCGCTCATAGACATCCCAGGCGGCCAAGGCCTGCACCACGGCGTTGGGGTCGGCCAGGCCAACATCCTCGACGGCGAAGCGCGTCAGACGCCGGGCGATAAACAACGGATCTTCCCCCCCCGCCAACATCCGGGCCATCCAATAAAGCGCGGCATCGGTGTCAGATCCCCGCAACGACTTATGCAGCGCCGAGATCAGGTTGTAATGACCTTCCTGCGCCTTGTCGTACAACGGCATCCGCTTTTGCACAGCTCCGGCCAAAGCCTTGGCGTCCAAGGCCGGTTCGGGGGGCAAGGCAAGAACCTCCTCGACCAGATTGAGGAAATAGCGGCCATCCCCGTCGGCCATGGCGCGCAAAGCCGCCCGGCCATCGTCGGTCAGCGGCAGGGAGCGGCCTGCCTCGTCCTCGGCGCGGCGCATCAGCTTGTCCAGGGCGTCGTCGTCCAGGCGGCGCAGCACCAGAACCTGCATGCGCGACAGCAAGGCCGCGTTCAGTTCGAAAGACGGATTTTCCGTCGTCGCCCCCACCAAGATCACCGTGCCGTCCTCGACGAACGGCAGGAAGCCGTCTTGCTGGGCCCGGTTGAAGCGGTGGATTTCATCGACGAACAACAGCGTTCCCTGCCCGCCGGTCCGGCGCTTGGCGGCGGCGTCGAACACCTTGCGCAGATCGGCGACGCCGGAAAACACCGCCGACAAAGGCTCGAAATGCAGATCGGTCTGTTCCGCCAGCAGCCGCGCGATCGTGGTCTTGCCGCATCCCGGCGGTCCCCACAGCACCACCGAGCTGAGGCGCCCCTGCCCCAGCATGCGGCCCAAAGGTCCATCGGGACCGACCACATGGTCCTGCCCCACCACCTCGTTCAAGGTCTTGGGACGCAGACGGTCGGCAAGCGGGCGGGGCGCTTGATGATCGAACAGTCCCGCCACGTCAGTTGCCGAGACTGATGGACAGGGTTTCGCCGTTGCGGCGGATGGTGATGTCCCAGGTCTGCGGATTGCCGGCCAGGGCGGCGCGCAGTTCGGCCACGCTGGCGATGGACTGGCGGTTGACCTTGACGATGATATCGCCGGGCTGGAATTGAAGGCGATAGGCGATGGTGCCGGGCTTGATGCGGATGATGGTCGCGCCCGGCTCCACCACGTCCAACCCCACCTCGTCGGCTAGGGCCGGATTCATGTTGGCGATGGTCGCCCCGGTAAAGGGTGTCCGCCCGTCCACGTCGGTGGTATCGCGCGCCGGCACGTCCGGCGGCGCCGCCAGCTTGGCCTGCACCGTCATCGGCTGACCGGAACGCACCACCGTCAAAGTGGCGGTCCCACCCACCGGCAGCATGGCGATGCGGAAGCGCAAAGCCTCGGCGTCGTCCACCCCTTTGCCGTTGATGGTGGTGATCACGTCGCCGACCTTCAGGCCGCTGACCTCCGCCGGACTGCCTTTATGAATGGTGCTGATCAGCACGCCCTGGGGATGGTCCAGCTTCAATGACTGGAACATCTCGCCGGTCACGCCCTGCCCGCCCGCGCCCAGCCAGGGGCGCACGGCCTTGCCGCCGGTCATGATGCTGTCCACCACGCTTTTGACCATGTTTGAGGGAATGGCGAAGCCGATCCCCACCGAACCGCCGCTTTGGGAATAGATTTCGCTGTTGATGCCGACCAGACGCCCCTGCAAATCCACCAGGGCGCCGCCCGAATTTCCCGGATTGATGGCGGCGTCGGTTTGGATGAAAGAGCGATAGTCCGACAAGCCGACGCCGGTACGGGCCAGGGCCGACACGATGCCCATGGTCACCGTCTGGCCGACGCCGAACGGATTGCCCATGGCCAGCACCATGTCGCCAACTTCCAGGCTGTCGGAATCACCCAATTGCAAGGTCGGCAGCAATTGACTGCCGGTGTCGATCTTCAGCACCGCCAGATCGGTCCGCTCGTCGCTGCCCAGCAGGGTCGCCTCGAACTCCCGGCGGTCGGCCAGCACCACGGTGATTTCCTGGGAATTCTTGATGACGTGATTGTTCGTTACCACCACGCCGTCGGCGCGCACCAGCACGCCCGAACCGAGGGAGCGTTCGACCTTGTCCTTAGGCAGCCCCATCCCCTGGCCCAGGAACTGGCGGAAGAAAGGATCGGCCAGCAAAGGCGACATATTCTGGCGCACCACCCGGCGGGTGTAGATGTTGACCACCGCCGGCACCACCTGCTTGACCACCGGCGAAAAGCTCATCTGCACCTGTTCGCGGCTTTGCGGCACGGCCTGCGCCGAGGCAACGGCCGGCAAGGCCAGGGTGGCGAGCATCAGCAAAGCGGACGTCAGATGGCGCGGGGTCATAAAAGGCGTTCCTGAGAAGCGGAATTCGGATCGAGAACCGATATAAGTCTATCACCCCAAAAGAAAAGAGGCAGCCCCAAGAGGCTGCCTCCATTCACTTGTCGCCAAAAGCGAAAAGTTTATTCTTCGCCTTCGTCGGCGATCTGGACCGGACCGCTGTCCTGGCCCTTGGCGGTCACGTCGCGGTCGACCAGCTCGATGATGGCCATCGGAGCGGCGTCACCGTAACGGAAACCGGCCTTCAGAACGCGGGTGTAACCGCCTTGACGATCCTTGTAGCGCTCGGCCAGGGTCGAGAACAGCTTGCCGACGATCTTCTCGTCCTTCAGGTAGGAAATGGCCTGGCGACGGGCGTGCAGGTCACCGCGCTTGCCCAGGGTGACGAGCTTCTCGGCGATCGGACGCAGATCCTTGGCCTTCGGCAGGGTGGTCTTGATCTGTTCGTGCTTCAGCAGGGCGTGGGCCAGGCTGATGAACAGGGCCTTGCGGGCGGTGCTGGTGCGGTTCAGCTTGCGGCCGGACATACCGTGACGCATTTGTGCTCTCCTCTGGGCTTGGCGTCGCGCGCGACGCCGATAGACAAAAAATCCGCCGCCGCGGTCCGCGCCTCAGAAAACCGAGACGCGGCCGTGTACGGAAGATGGGATGATCAAGCTTAGTAGGGTTCTTCCAGCTTCTTGGCCAGCTCTTCGATGTTCTCCGGCGGCCAATTGGGAATTTCCATACCGAGGTGCAGGCCCATCTGAGCCAACACTTCCTTGATTTCGTTCAGCGACTTGCGGCCGAAGTTCGGAGTGCGGAGCATTTCCGCCTCGGTCTTCTGCACCAGATCGCCGATGTAGATGATGTTGTCGTTCTTCAGGCAGTTCGCCGAGCGGACAGACAGTTCCAGTTCGTCGACCTTGCGCAGCAGGTTCTTGTTGAAGGGCAGTTCGTCCTTCTTCTCTTCCTCGGCAACCGCCTGCGGTTCCTCGAAGTTGATGAACAGCTGCAGTTGGTCCTGAAGGATGCGGGCGGCCAGGGCCACGGCATCTTCGGGGGTCACGGCACCGTTGGTCTCGATGGTCAGCGACAGCTTGTCGTAGTCGGTGACCTGACCAACGCGGGTGTTTTCCACCTTGTAAGCGATCTTGCGGACCGGCGAGAAGATGGCGTCGATCGGGATCAAGCCGATCGGGCTGTCTTCGGGACGGTTCAGAGCGGCCGGGACGTAGCCCTTGCCGGTCTCGACGGTGAACTCCATGTTCAGCGTCGCGCCGTCGTCCAGGGTGCAAAGCACCAGATCGGGATCCATGATCTCGATGTCATGACCAGCTTCGATCATGCCGGCCTTCACTTCGCCGGGGCCGGTGGCGCGCAGCGACATGCGCTTCGGGCCTTCGCCGTGCATGCGCAGCCCCAAGGTCTTGATGTTCAGGATGATGTCGGTGACATCCTCGCGAACGCCGGGAACCGAGGAGAATTCATGCAGAACGCCATCGATATGGATGGCGGAGACGGCAGCGCCCTGCAGCGAGGACAGCAGCACGCGACGCAGGGCGTTGCCCAGCGTCAGGCCGAAACCACGCTCCAGAGGCTCGGCGACCACAACGGCGCTGCGGGACGCGTCAGCGCCCGGCTCGATGGCCAGCTTGTTCGGCTTGATCAGTTCCTGCCAGTTGCGTTGAATCACGGGCGTAGCCTCATGCTAGAAACGGCCGACAAAGCCGTGTTGTCCAACGGCACAACCGCCGGCCACTTGGACCGGCGGTGCGCCAAAGATTTGCGAAGGGACCTTAGACCCGACGACGCTTGCGCGGACGGCAACCGTTGTGCGGGATCGGGGTCACATCGCGGATCGAGGTGATGGCAAAGCCAACAGCCTGCAGGGCGCGCAGAGCGGATTCACGTCCGGCGCCGGGGCCTTTGACCTCGACCTCCAGAGTGCGCATGCCATGCTCGGCAGCCTTGCGGCCGGCGTCCTCGGCGGCCACCTGGGCAGCGTAAGGGGTCGACTTGCGCGAACCCTTGAAGCCCTGCATGCCCGACGACGACCAAGCGATGGTGTTGCCCTGGGCATCGGTGATGGTGATCATGGTGTTGTTGAACGTAGCGTTCACATGAGCCACGCCCGAGGTGATGTTCTTGCGTTCGCGACGACGCGGACGCTGAGCAGCTGCCTTGGCCATATTAACGGGTCGCCTTCTTCTTGCCGGCAATCGGCTTGGCCGGACCCTTGCGGGTGCGGGCATTGGTGTGGGTGCGCTGGCCGCGGACCGGCAGGCCACGGCGATGACGCAGGCCGCGGTAGCAGCCCAGGTCCATCAGGCGCTTGATGTTCATCGCGACTTCGCGACGAAGATCGCCTTCCACCACAAAATCACGGTCAATGAGTTCGCGGATCTTCAGAATCTCGTCATCCGAGAGCTGGTTGACCCGCTTCTCCTCCGGAATGCCGACCTTATCAACGATCTGCTGCGCCTTGGCGCGGCCAATCCCATGAATGTAGGTCAGCGCGATCAGCACCCGCTTGTTGGTCGGGATGTTAACGCCAGCGATACGCGCCAAGGCTGTTTACTCCTCAGTCAAAATACAGTTCATACCCAAGCTGCTGCCGGGATTTCCGAAGGTGCGCGATTATAGGGTGATTCTTCGCCCTGTCAACCACGTCATGCGCCTTCGACAATCACCTTCAGCCGTTTCGTCACTTCCTCAATGGGAAGCGTTCCGTCCACGACCTGCAGCACGCCCTTCTTTTCGTAGTAAGGGAGGATCGGCGCGGTCTGCGCGTGGTAAGCATCCAGACGGGACTGCACGGTGGCAGCGTTGTCGTCGGCGCGGCGGGAGAACTCGGTCCCCCCGCAGGAATCGCAAACGCCGTCCGTCTTCGGACGCTGGAACTTGTCATGATAGCCGGCGCCGCACTTGGCGCAGGTATAGCGCCCGGTGATCCGCTCGACGATCATCGTGTCAGGGACGCGCACCTCGATGGCGGCGTCGATCTTCAGTCCCCGCTGGGTCAGCATGACGTCCAAGGCTTCCGCCTGGGCCACGGTGCGGGGAAAACCATCCAGGATGAAACCTTTGGCGCAGTCGGGCTGGCCGATGCGATCCGAGATGATGCCAATCACAATCTCATCCGAAACCAGCTGGCCGGCGTCCATGACGGCCTTGGCCTTCTTGCCGATCTCGGTGCCGGCGGCAACGGCAGCGCGCAGCATGTCGCCCGTGGACAGCTGAATCAGGCCGTAATCGTCCTGCAGCCGCTTGGCCTGGGTTCCCTTGCCGCCGCCAGGCGGTCCCAACAGAATCAGATGCATCTTAGCCTCGCCTCCCTCGCAGTTTGGCCTTCTTGATCAGGCCTTCATATTGATGCGCAAGCAGGTGGGACTGGATCTGGGCGACGGTGTCCATGGTCACGGTCACCACGATCAGCAGGCTGGTGCCGCCGAAATAGAACGGCACAGAGAAGCGGCTGATGAGGATTTCCGGCAGGATCGACAAACCGGCCAGATAGGCGGCGCCGATCACGGTCAGACGGGTCAGCACATGATCCAGATAATCCGAGGTGCTCTTACCCGGACGGATGCCGGGGATGAAGCCGCCGTACTTCTTCAGGTTTTCGGCCGTTTCAACGGGATTGAAGACAACCGCGGTGTAGAAGAAGGCGAAAAAGACGATCAGCCCCAGGTACAACGCCAGATACAGCGGCTGGCCGCGGCCCATCAAGGCCACCAAAGTGTTCAGCCATTCCGGGCCGCTGCCCGAGGCGAAACCGGCGGCGGTGATCGGCATCAGAAGGATCGAGCTGGCGAAGATCGGCGGGATCACGCCGGCAGTGTTCAGCTTCAGCGGCAGATGAGTGGATTCGCCGCCGAACACCTTGTTGCCCTGCTGACGCTTGGGATACTGCACGATGATGCGGCGCTGGGCACGTTCGACGAACACGATCAGGGCGATGATGGCGGCAGCCATGAAGATCAGGAAGATGATTAAAACGGGCGACATGGCGCCGGTGCGGCCCAGTTCCAGGGTGCCGGCGATGGCGTTCGGCAGGTTGGCGACGATACCGGCGAAGATAATCAGCGAGGTGCCGTTGCCGATGCCGCGGGCGGTGATCTGCTCGCCCAGCCACATCAGGAACATGGTGCCGCCCACCAGGGTAACGACGGTGGTGAAGCGGAAGAAGAAGCCGGGGTCGATCACAGCGGCGCCCGAGCGGCCGGTCATGCTCTCAAGACCCATGGCGATGCCGTACGCCTGGACGGCGGCGATGGCCACCGTGGCGTAGCGGGTATATTGGTTGATCTTCTTGCGGCCCTGCTCGCCTTCCTTCTTAAGGGATTCGAGGCTGGGGATGACCGTGGTCATCAGCTGCAGAATGATCGAAGCCGAGATGTAGGGCATGATGTTCAGCGCGAACACGGTCATGCGCTTCAGCGCGCCGCCGGCGAACATATCGAACATGCCCAGGATGCCGCCCCCGGAGCTCTGGAACACATCGGCCAGAACGTGAGGATCGACACCAGGAACAGGAATCCAGGTGCCCAAGCGATAGACCACCAGCGCGGCCAAGGTAAACCAAATGCGCTTCTTCAGCTCGGTTGCCTTGGCGAAAACGCCCATGTTCATGTTGGCTGCGAGTTGCTCTGCGGCCGATGCCATGAAGATCTCCGGACCCTAGGAATGATTGGGACTTGCAAGCGGCGACGGCTTTTGCAGCATCGTCATCCGTCCGCAGCGCGAACCTTACATCTATCCCGAAACCCGGCTGACCACCAGTGCGGCCTGCCGGGCCTCGGAAAAGACTTTACTCAGCGGCGGCTTCGGCCTTGGGGGCCTTGGGAGCCAGCACCACCACCTTGCCACCGGCCTTTTCGACGGCGGCAACGGCGCCGGCGGTCGCGCCGGCAACTTCGATGGTGATCTTGCTGGTCACGGCACCACGGCCCAGCAGACGGACGCCGTCCTTAACGTTGCCGAGCACGCCGGCGGCCACCAGGGCGGCGCCGGTGATGGTCTCGGCAGCGTTCAGCTTGCCCTTGGTGATGGCGTCCTGCAGACGGTCAAGATTCACTTCGGCGAAGTCCAGCCGGAAAATGTTCTTGAAGCCGCGCTTCGGCAGACGGCGGTAGATGGGCATCTGGCCGCCTTCGAAGCCGTTGATGGCCACGCCGGTGCGCGAGGTCTGACCCTTGACGCCGCGGCCACCGGTCTTGCCCTTGCCCGAGCCGATACCACGGCCGACGCGGATGCGAGCCTTGCGGGCGCCGTCATTATCGCGAATGTCGTTCAGTTTCATTTATCAATCCTTCCGGCGGCACCGCCGTAATCTGTGGACGGCGTGCCGCCCGAAATCAATCGGTTGAAGTCGAAGGGCGCGTTCTCCCCGGTCAAGAGGAAAACGCGCCGAGACGACCCCGTCCCCTGCTTTTACGCCTCTTCGACGTCCAGCAGGTGACGCACCTTGTTGATCATGCCGCGCACCGAGGGAGTATCCTCCAGCTCGCGGGTACGGTGAAGCTTGTTCAGCCCCAGGCCGATCAGGGTCGCTTCCTGATCCTTGGTACGGCCGATCGGGCTGCCGGTCTGCGTCACCTTGATGGTCTTGGTAGCCATCGAGATCACTCCTTCACGGCGCTGGCGGCGGCGGCGCCATCACGGCGACCGACGATCTCGCCGACCTTCTTGCCACGCTTGGCGGCGACCTGACGCGGCGAAGCCACGTTGACCAGGGCGTCGAAGGTGGCCTTGATCATGTTGTGCGGGTTCGAGGTGCCAATGCACTTGGCAACAACGTCCTGCACACCCATGGTCTCGAAGACAGCGCGCATCGGGCCGCCGGCGATGATGCCGGTACCGGCCGGAGCGGCGCGCAGAACCACGCGACCGGCACCGAAGTGGCCGTTGGCGTCATGATGCAGAGTACGGCCCTCGCGGAGAGCCACACGGATCATGTTGCGCTTGGCCTGATCGGTCGCCTTGCGGATAGCCTCGGGGACCTCGCGGGCCTTGCCGGAGCCATAGCCGACGCGGCCTTTGGCGTCACCGACCACAACCAGGGCGGCGAAGGCGAAACGACGGCCGCCCTTGACCACCTTGGCGACGCGGTTGATGTGGACGAGCTTATCGACCAGATCGCTTTCCTCGCGGTCGCGAGACTCGTTCTGCGGGCCGGAGCGGCGCTGACCGCGCTCGCCCCGCTCGCCGCTCCGCTCACCGCGGTTCGGACGATCACCACGCTCGGGATTCGGGTTACGTGCCATTTTGAGATCCCTTTAGAACGACAGCCCGCCTTCGCGGGCAGCATCGGCCAGGGCTTTCACCCGGCCATGGTAGATATAGCCGCCACGGTCAAACACCACCTCAGTGATGCCGGCCTTGATGGCGCGCTCGGCGATGAGCTTACCGACGCGAACGGCGGCCGAGATATCGGCACCGGTCTTCAGCTCGCCCTTGATCTCGGTATCGACGGTGGAGGCGGACACCAGGGTGACGCCCTTAACATCATCGATCAGCTGCACATAAATGTGCTTCGAGGAACGGAACACCGAGAGACGCGGACGGCCACCCGCCTTCTTGCGGAGGGCAAAGCGGTTGCGCGTCTGGCGGCGCAGGAAAAGGTCTTTCGACGACAGCATGGCGCGGCCCTACTTCTTCTTGCCTTCCTTGCGGAGGATCGTTTCGGTCTCGTACTTGATACCCTTGCCCTTGTAGGGCTCGGGACCACGGTACGCACGGATTTCAGAGGCAACCTGGCCGACTCGCTGACGGTCCTTGCCGGAGATCGAGATAGCCGTCGGCTTCTCGCACTTGATGGCAATGCCTTCAGGGATCGGATAGATCACGTCGTGGCTGTAACCGAGCTGCAGCTGCAGGTTTTCACCCTGCACCGCGGCGCGATAGCCGACGCCGTTGATTTCCAGGTTCACGGTGAAGCCTTCGTGCACACCCTTGACCATGTTGTTCAGCAGGGCACGGGTGGTGCCCCACAGCATGCGGGCGCGCTTGGTCTCGCTCTTCGGCTTGACCCACAGCTTGTCACCTTCCAGGCTGGCTTCGACATCAGCGGACACGGTCAGGGCGGAAACGCCCAGCTTGCCCTTGATGGAAACCTCGGACCCGGCGATGGTCACGGTGACGCCGCTCGGCACCACCACGGGATATTTACCAACTCGCGACATATCCGGGCTCCTTAGAAGACCTGGCAGAGGACTTCGCCGCCAACATTGGCGACGCGGGCCTCAGCATCGGACATCACGCCACGCGGGGTCGACAGGATCGAGATACCCAGGCCGTTGGAAACCTTCGGCAGGTCCTTGATCTTCGAATAAACGCGGCGACCGGGCTTGGAAACGCGCGAAATCGTGCGGATCACAGGCTGGCCTTCGTGATACTTCAGTTCAATGGTCAGCTCGGAGATACCCGCACGGACGGGGGCCTCGCTGTAGCCACGGATATAGCCTTCGCGCTTGAGCACTTCGAGCACATTGGCACGGAGACGGGAAGCCGGCGCGGTCACAGAGGTCTTGCGAGCCATCTGGCCATTGCGGATGCGCGTCAGCATATCCCCAAGGGGATCGGTCATCATCTTCGGCGTCTCCTTACCAGCTGGACTTCACCATGCCGGGGATCTGGCCCTTCGAGCCAAGTTCCCGCAGCTGGACGCGGCAGAGTTTGAATTTGCGGTAGTTGCCGCGGGGACGGCCCGTCACTTCGCAACGCAGGCGAACACGGGTCGACGACGAATTACGGGGCAGCTGGGCCAGCTTCAGGACAGCTTCAAAACGCTCCTCGGGGGCAGCGCTCTGGTCCTTAATCAGGGTCTTCAGCTTGGCGCGGCGGTTGGCGAACTGCTTCGCCAGACGCTCGCGCTTCTTGTTGCGCTCAACAGAGCTAGTCTTAGCCATTGTCGATCTCCTGCCGGCTCAGCTGACGAACGGCATCTGGAAGGCCTTGAGAAGCGCCTTGCACTCCTCGTCGGTCTCAGCCGTCGTCACGAACACGATGTCCATGCCACGAACGCGGTCAACGCGGTCGTAATTGATTTCCGGGAAAATGAGCTGTTCCTTCAGGCCCATGGCATAGTTACCACGGCCATCGAAGCTCTTTCCCGACACGCCGCGGAAATCGCGGACGCGCGGCAGGGCAATCGTGATCAGGCGGTCGAGGAACTCATACATGCGCTCTTTGCGAAGAGTCACCTTGCAGCCCACGATCTGGTCTTCACGCAGCTTGAAAGCGGCGATCGACTTCTTCGCACGGGTCACAATCGGCTTCTGACCGGAAATGGCGGTCAGATCGGTGACAGCGCCTTCGATCTTCTTCGAGTCGAGCGCGGCTTCACCGACGCCCATGTTGATGACGATCTTCTCGATCCGCGGCACCTGGAGCGGGTTCGCATAATTGAACTGCTCCTGGAGGGCCTTGCGGACCACGTTATCGTAATGCTCACGCATACGCGCAGCCATGATCAGTCTCCCCTCAGCGATCGATCTGCTCGCCCGACTTGCGGGCGACGCGGACCTTGGTGCCGTCCTCAAGGGTCTTGAAGCCGACGCGGGTCGCTTCATTGCTCTTGGGGTCGATGTGCGCGACGTTGGAGACGTGAATCGGCGCCTCCTGCTTCACCAGGCCACCCTGGCTGGTCATGCTGGGCTTGGTGTGCTTGGTGACAACACCAACGCCCTGGACGACGACGCGGTTCTCGGTGGGGATGACACGAAGGACTTCGCCCTTCTTGCCTTTATCCTTGCCGGCGATCACGACAACCTGATCGCCCTTCTTAACCTTCGCGGCCATTACAGCACCTCGGGAGCCAGGGAGATGATCTTCATGTACTTCTTGCCGCGAAGTTCACGAGTCACCGGCCCAAAAATACGCGTGCCAATCGGTTCGCCCTGCTTGTTGATGAGCACGGCGGCATTCCGGTCGAAACGGATGGCCGAGCCATCAGCGCGACGGATTTCCTTGGCGGTACGAACGATCACCGCGCGGTGAACGTCGCCCTTCTTGACGCGACCCCGAGGGATCGCCTCTTTGATGGACACCACGATCACGTCGCCCACATGGGCGATCGTGCGGTGAGAACCGCCAAGAACCTTGATGCACTGCACCCGGCGGGCTCCCGAATTATCGGCGACGTCCAGGTTGGTTTGCATCTGGATCATATCGACTTATCCTTTCTCTGCCGAAAAGCCTCGTCTTACGACGCGGCTTCCTCGGTGATCACGGTCCAGCTCTTGGTCTTCGAGATGGGGGCGCATTCTTGAATGCGAACCACCTGGCCGACCTTGCAGCTGTTGCTTTCATCATGGGCGCTGTACTTCTTCGAGCGCCGGATGAATTTCTTATACACCGGATGCATCACGCGGCGCTCGACGCGAACGACGATGGTCTTGTCCATCGCGTCGGAGACCACAACACCCTGAAGAATGCGCTTAGGCATTGGTTAATCTCCTACGAGGCAGCGCGAGTGCCGAGCAGCGTCTTGATCGTCGCGATTTCACGACGAACCTGACGCACGCGGGCGGTGTTCTCCAGCTGGCCGGAGGCCTTCTGGAAACGCAGGTTGAACTGCTCTTTCTTCAACTCGACCAGACGCTCGTTGAGCTGGTCAGGAGTCTTGGCGCGCAGTTCGGTAGCGGCATTAGCCATAATCAAGCCTCCCCAGCCAGGCGCTGAATGAACTTGGTCTTGATCGGCAGCTTGGCGGCGGCCAGGGCAAAACCTTCGCGGGCGATATTCTCGGGCACACCATCGACTTCGAAGATGATGCGGCCGGGCTTGACGCGCGCGGTCCAGTATTCAGGAGCACCCTTACCGGAGCCCATGCGGACTTCGGCGGGCTTGGTGGAAATCGGCAGATCCGGGAAGATGCGGATCCACACCCGGCCCTGACGCTTCATATGGCGGGTCAGAGCGCGGCGCGCCGCCTCGATCTGGCGGGCGGTGATGCGCTCCGGCTCCAAGGCCTTCAGGCCAAAGGCACCGAAGTTAAGTTCGAAACCGCCCTTGGCCAAGCCGTGGATACGGCCCTTATGTGCCTTGCGGTATTTCGTGCGTTTCGGACTAAGCATTTCCGTACACGTCCATCAAGAGGTTAGCGCTGGTGCTGGTGCTGGTGTTGGGGAGCAGAGCCCTGACCTTCCTGGGCGCGCTTGTCCTGCGCCATCGGGTCATGAGCCATGATCTCACCCTTGAACACCCACACCTTGACGCCGCAGGTACCGTAAGTGGTCTTGGCGGTGGCAACACCGTAGTCCACGTCGGCACGCAGAGTGTGCAGCGGCACGCGACCTTCGCGGTACCACTCCATACGAGCGATTTCGGCGCCGCCGAGACGGCCCGAGCAGTTGATCCGGATGCCCTGGGCGCCCAGACGCATGGCCGACTGCACGGCGCGCTTCATGGCGCGACGGAAGGCGACACGGCGTTCCAGCTGCTGAGCAATGTTCTCGGCCACCAACTGAGCGTCGAGTTCCGGCTTGCGGATTTCGACGATGTTCAGGTGGACGTCGGAACCGGCCATCTTCGAGAGCGACTTGCGCAGCACCTCGATGTCGGCACCCTTCTTACCGATCACCACGCCCGGACGGGCGGTGTGAATGGTCACGCGGGCCTTCTTGGCCGGACGCTCGATCACCACGCGCGACACGCCAGCCTGAGCCAGCTTGTTGCGCAGGAAATCGCGCAGCTTCAGATCCTCGTGCAGGAGCTTGGCGTAATCCTCGTCGGCGTACCAGCGGGAATCCCAGGTACGGTTGATGCCGAGGCGCAGCCCGATCGGATTGACTTTCTGACCCATGATTACGCCTTCTCCTCAGCGGCGGCTTCTTCGCGCTCGCGCACGATGACCGTCAGATTGCTGAACGGCTTGACGATCTTGCCAACGCGACCACGGGCGCGGGCGCGCCAACGCTTCATAATGATGGCCTTGCCGACATAAGCTTCGGACACCACCAGACGGTCGACGTCTAGCTGATGATTGTTCTCGGCGTTGGCGATAGCCGACTGGAGAACCTTCTTGACGTCCTGAGCGATACGACGCTTCGAGAAAGTCAGCTGAGCCAGAGCAGCCTCGGCGGCCAGACCACGAATGGACTGGGCCACCACATTCAGCTTCTGCGGGCTGATGCGGATCGAAGCGGAAAAGGCCTTGGCCTCATTATCCGCCAGATCGCGCGGAGCGGTCTTCTTGCTCATAGCCTTACTTCCTCTTCGCCTTCTTGTCCACGGCATGGCCGTAGTACGTACGAGACGGCGCGAACTCGCCAAACTTGTGGCCGACCATGTTCTCGGTGACCAGAACGGGGATGAACTTATGCCCGTTATGCACACCAAAAGTCAAACCGACAAACTGCGGGATGATCGTGGAACGACGCGACCAGATCTTGATCACCTCGTTGCGCCCCGTCGACCGAGCCTTCTCCGCCTTGTTCAGGAGGAAGCCATCGATGAAGGGACCTTTCCAAACGGAACGAGCCATTTGTGCGTCCCTCCTTACTTGGTCTGCTGGCGACGGCGCATAATCAGCTTATCCGTCTGCTTGTTATTGCGAGTCTTCTTGCCCTTGGTGGGCTTGCCCCAAGGAGTGACCGGATGACGGCCACCCGAGGTGCGACCTTCACCACCACCATGCGGGTGGTCGATCGGGTTCATGGCAACACCGCGGACGTGCGGGCGGAAGCCCAGCCAACGGGTACGACCAGCCTTACCCAGGCTGACGTTCTGCTGGTCGGGGTTCGACACGGCGCCGATGGTGGCCAGGCACTCGCCACGAACCATGCGCAGTTCGCCGGAAGCCAGACGGAGCTGGGCATAGCCCTGATCCTTACCGACCAGCTGGACATAGGTGCCGGCCGAACGGGCCAGCTGTCCGCCCTTACCGGCCTTCAGCTCGACGTTGTGCACGATGGTGCCCACCGGAATGTTCTTCAGCGGCAGAGCGTTGCCCGGCTTGATGTCGGCGCGCTGGCCGGCGACGATCTGATCGCCGACGGACAGACGCTGCGGAGCCAGGATGTAGCGCAGCTCACCGTCTTCGTACTTCACCAAGGCGATGAAGGCGGTACGGTTCGGATCGTATTCCAGGCGCTCGACAGTGGCGGCCACGTCGAACTTGTTGCGCTTGAAGTCGATCAGACGATAGCGGCGCTTGTGCCCGCCGCCACGGAAACGAACGGTGATGCGACCGGCGTTGTTGCGACCGCCCTGCTTGCGCAGGCCTTCGGTCAGCGACTTCTCCGGCTTGCCCTTCCACAGCTCGGAACGATCAACCAGGACCAGCTGGCGCTGGCCGGGGGTCGTCGGCTTAAAACTCTTGAGAGACATGGCGTCAGACCCCCGTGGTCACGTCGATCGACTGACCTTCGGCCAGCGAGACGATCGCTTTCTTATAGTCGGAGCGCTTGCCCACATAACCGCGGAAGCGCTTCGTCTTGCCCAGCTGGCGCAGGGTGTTCACCGCCTTAACCTTGACGTTGAACACGGCCTCGACGGCAGCCTTGATTTCAGGCTTCGAGGCGTCCAGCGGGACGCGGAAAGTCACCTGGTTGTGCTCGGAACCCAGGGTGGCCTTCTCGGTGATGACCGGCGAGCGGACGAGGTCGTAGGCGCGAGCCTTGCTGATCTGCTTGCTCATTTCAGTCGAGCCTCCAGGGCCAGAACGGCATCCTTGGTCAGGACCAGAGTGTCGCGACGCAGGATGTCGTAGACGTTGGCGCCCTGGGAGGGCAGCACGTCGATGAACGGGAGGTTGCGCGAAGCCAGGGCGAAATTCAGGTCCAGCTCGGCGCCGTCGATGAACAGCGCGTTGGCCAGATTGAGCTTCGACAGACGGGCGACCAGCTCCTTGGTCTTGGGCGAGGGCACGGAAGCCTTCTCCAGAACCACCAGCTTGCCTTCGGCAGCCTTGGCCGACAGAGCGACCTTCAGAGCCAGGGCGCGGACCTTCTTCGGCAGGTCGTGGGCGTGCGAACGCACCACCGGGCCGAAAATCACCCCGCCGCCACGGAACTGGGCGGAACGCAGCGAGCCCTGACGGGCGTTGCCCGAGCCCTTCTGCTTGTAAGGCTTCTTGGTAGTGCCGGACACTTCCCAAATCTGCTTGGTCTTATGGGTGCCGGCGCGGCGCTTGGCGAGCTGATAGTTCACCATGCGGGCCAGAATATCCCGGCGGACCTCAACCCCGAAGACCTCATCAGCCAGCTCGACCGAGCCGACGTTCTGGGCTTCGAGATTAACGACGTCGATCTTCATCGCCATTAATCCTTCTGCTCTTCGGCGCCTTCGGCGGCCGGAGCCTTGACACCGGCGGGGAACGGAACCCCCTCGGGCAGCTTCTTCTTCACGGCGTCGCGCAGCAACACCCAGCCGCCTTCGGCGCCGGGGACGGCGCCCTTGACCAGGATCAAACCACGGTCGGCGTCGGTGCTGACGACAGTCAGGCTCTGGGTGGTGACCTGCACGTCACCCATATGTCCGGCCATCTTCTTGTTCTTGAAGACCTTGCCCGGATCCTGGCGCTGACCGGTCGAACCATGCGAGCGGTGCGAGACCGACACGCCGTGCGACGCTTCCAGACCGCGGAAGTTATGGCGTTTCATGCCGCCGGCAAAACCCTTGCCGATGGTGGTGCCGGTAACGTCGACGTACTGGCCGGCGACGAAATGGTTGGCACTCAGCTCGGTTCCGACATCCAGCAGGGCGTCGGGGGTCACGCGGAATTCCACCACCTTCTTGGGGGGTTCCACCTGAGCCTTGGCGAAATGGCCGCGAGCAGACTTGCTCACGTTCTTAACCTTAGCCAAGCCGTAGCCCAGCTGAACGGCGGTATAGCCGTCCTTGTCCTCAGAGCGGGTCGAGACCACCTTAACGGTGTCAACCTTCAGCACGGTGACGGGCACGTGGGTGCCGTCTTCGGTGAAGATTCGGGTCATGCCGACCTTCTGGGCGATGAGACCGGATCGCATCGTCACTTCCTATCTTACAACTTAATCTCGACGTCGACACCGGCGGCGAGATCCAGCTTCATGAGCGCATCAACGGTCTGGGGCGTGGGATCCACGATGTCCAGAAGACGCTTATGCGTGCGGATTTCGAACTGTTCACGCGACTTCTTGTCGATGTGCGGCGAACGGTTCACGGTAAACTTCTCGATCTGGGTCGGGAGCGGAATCGGCCCCCGGACCTGAGCACCCGTGCGCTTGGCGGTGTTCACGATCTCGCGGGTGGACTGGTCCAGCACGCGATGATCGAACGCCTTCAGGCGGATGCGAATATTCTGACTTTCCATGTCGGTTCCAATCGTCCTCCAGGTCCCCCCCGTGGGTTACCACGAGGGGGAAGCCGGGGGTTATATACGTACTCGACGAAGGATGCAACCTTACTGTCGCAAACCTTATTCGATGATCGAAGCCACCACGCCGGCGCCGACGGTACGGCCGCCTTCGCGGATAGCGAAGCGCAGACCCTCGTCCATGGCGATCGGGGCGATCAGGGTCACGGTCATCGACACGTTGTCGCCGGGCATCACCATCTCGGTGCCTTCCGGCAGATCAACGGTGCCGGTGACGTCGGTGGTGCGGAAGTAGAACTGCGGACGATAGTTGGTGAAGAACGGAGTGTGACGGCCGCCTTCTTCCTTCGTCAGCACATAGGCTTCCGCCTTGAACTTGGTGTGCGGGGTGATCGAGCCGGGAGCAGCCAGAACCTGACCGCGCTCGACGTCTTCACGCTTGGTACCGCGCAGCAGGGCGCCGATGTTGTCGCCGGCCTGGCCCTGGTCCAGCAGCTTGCGGAACATTTCCACGCCGGTCACGGTGGTCTTCACGGTGGCCTTCAGACCAACGATCTCCACTTCCTCGCCGACCTTGACGATGCCGCGCTCGACACGGCCGGTCACCACGGTGCCGCGGCCAGAGATCGAGAACACGTCTTCGATCGGCATCAGGAAGGCCTTGTCCACCGGACGTTCCGGCTGCGGGATGTAGGCATCGACCGCCTCCATCAGCTTCAGCACGGCGTCACGGCCGATCTCGGGATCCTTGTCGTTCAGAGCGCAGACGGCCGAGCCCTTGACGATCGGAATGTCGTCGCCAGGGAAATCGTACGAGCTCAGCAGCTCGCGCACTTCCATCTCGACCAGTTCCAGCAGTTCCGGGTCGTCCACCAGGTCGACCTTGTTCATGAACACCACCAGGGCCGGCACGCCGACCTGACGGGCCAGCAGGATGTGCTCGCGGGTCTGCGGCATCGGACCGTCGGCGGCCGAAACCACCAGGATCGCGCCGTCCATCTGAGCCGCGCCGGTGATCATGTTCTTCACATAGTCGGCGTGGCCGGGGCAGTCCACGTGGGCGTAGTGGCGGTTGTTGGTCTCATACTCGACGTGGGCGGTCGAGATGGTGATGCCGCGGGCCTTCTCTTCAGGCGCCTTGTCGATCTGGTCGTAGGCGGTGAAGGTGGCGCCGCCGCTCTCGGCCAGCACCTTGGTGATAGCAGCGGTCAGCGAGGTCTTGCCGTGGTCAACATGGCCGATGGTGCCGATGTTGCAATGCGGCTTCGTCCGCTCAAACTTAGCCTTAGCCATTTTTCTACTCCGTCTTCAATCTTCAGCGAAAATTAGCCGGCCAGCTTGGCGCGGATTTCTTCGGACACATTCGAGGGCACTTCGGAATAATGATCGAAGTGCATGCTGTACTGGGCACGGCCCTGGCTCATGGAGCGCAGGGTGTTCACATAGCCAAACATGTTGGCCAGCGGCACCATGGCAGTGATGACGCGGGCGTTGCCGCGGCTGTCCATGCCATTGACCTGACCACGGCGGCTGTTAAGGTCGCCGATCACGTCACCCATATAGTCTTCAGGCGTCACCACCTCGACCTTCATCATCGGCTCCAGGAGCTTCGGACCGGCCTTGGCGATACCTTCACGGAAGGCGCCGCGGGTGGCGATTTCGAAGGCCAGGACGCTCGAGTCGACGTCGTGGAAGGCACCGTCGTACAGGGTGGCCTTGAAGTCCACCATCGGGAAGCCGGCGAGCACGCCGTTTTCCATGGAGGACCGCAGACCCTTTTCCACACCCGGCACATATTCCTTGGGAACGGCGCCACCGATCACGGCGTTGGTGAAGGAGAAACCTTCGCCAGCGGCGACCGGCTCGAAGCGGATCTTAACGCGGGCGAACTGGCCCGTGCCGCCGGTCTGCTTCTTGTGGGTGTAGTCGACTTCGTAAGTCTTGCTGATGGTCTCGCGGTAGGCGACCTGAGGAGCGCCCACGTTGGCTTCGACCTTGAACTCGCGCTTCATGCGGTCAACAAGGATTTCCAGGTGAAGCTCACCCATGCCCTTGATGACGGTCTGACCGGACTCCGGATCGGAAGTGACGCGGAAGGACGGATCCTCGGCGGCCAGACGGGCCAGAGCCAGACCCATCTTTTCCTGGTCGGCCTTCGACTTGGGCTCGACGGCGACCTCGATCACCGGCTCGGGGAACTCCATGCGCTCCAGCACAACGAGATCGTCGCTCGAGCACAAGGTGTCACCGGTGGTGGTTTCCTTCAGACCGGCGAAAGCGACGATGTCGCCAGCGCGGGCTTCCTTGATCTCTTCGCGGGAGTTGGCATGCATGAGCAGCATACGGCCAACGCGCTCGCGCTTGTTCTTCACGGTGTTCTGGACGTAGGTACCAGCCTCGACCACGCCGGAATAGATGCGCACGAAGGTCAACGAACCGACGAAGGGGTCGTTCATGATCTTGAAGGCCAGACCGGCGAACGGAACGTCGTCGGTGGCTTCCTTGGCGATCTCTTCGTCGCTTTCGAACTTCACGCCTTTGATGGCGGGAATGTCGATCGGAGCCGGCAGATAGTCGATGACGGCGTCCAGCAAGGGCTGCACACCCTTGTTCTTGAAAGCCGAACCGCACAGCACCGGCACGAAGGACATGCTGATGGTGCCCTTGCGGATGCACTTCTGCAGCACTTCCACCGAAGGTTCTTCACCGTTCAGATAAGCTTCCATCGCGTCGTCGTCCATTTCGACGGCGGTCTCGATGAGCTGCTGACGGTACTGAGCGGCCTTCTCCACCAGATCGGCGGGGATCGGACGGTCTTCGAACTCGGCGCCCAGGCTTTCATCCTTCCAGATGACGGCGGTGTTGCGCACGAGATCGACCAGACCGGCATATTCCGACTCGGAGCCGATCGGCAGATGTACGACCAGCGGGCGGGCGCCCAGACGGTCGACGATCATGTCGACGCAGCGATAGAAGTCGGCGCCGATGCGGTCCATCTTGTTCACGAAACAGATGCGCGGCACGCCGTACTTGTCAGCCTGACGCCACACCGTTTCGGACTGCGGCTCGACGCCGGCGACCGAGTCGAACACGGTGACGGCGCCATCGAGGACGCGGAGCGAACGCTCCACTTCGATGGTGAAGTCGACGTGGCCGGGGGTATCGATGATGTTGATGCGATGGTCACGCCAGAACGCGGTAGTCGCGGCGGACGTGATCGTGATGCCGCGTTCCTGTTCCTGCTCCATCCAGTCCATGGTGGCGGTGCCTTCGTGCACTTCGCCGATCTTGTAGGACTTGCCGGTGTAGTAAAGGATTCGCTCGGTCGTGGTCGTCTTACCGGCATCAATGTGAGCCATGATGCCGATGTTACGGTAACGGTCGAGAGGTGTCTGGCGTGCCATGTTTGCTTCCGAAGCCTGAGGTTACCAGCGATAGTGCGAGAAGGCCTTGTTGGCCTCCGCCATGCGGTGCGTGTCTTCGCGCTTCTTCACGGCGGCGCCACGATTGTTGGCGGCATCGAGAAGTTCGCCCGACAGACGGTCGATCATGGTGGTCTCACCGCGCTTGCGGGCGTTGTCGATCAGCCAACGGATGGCCAGAGCCTGACGACGCTCGGCGCGCACTTCAACCGGCACCTGATAGGTAGCGCCACCGACACGACGAGACCGCACTTCCAGGGCGGGCTTGACGTTGTCGAGAGCGGTGTGGAACAGCCCCAGGGCGTCCTGGCCGGACTTGTTCCCGATCTTGTCGAGAGCCCCATAGACGATGGCTTCGGCGGCAGACTTCTTGCCATCGAGCATCAGGCAGTTCATGAACTTGGTCAGCACCACGTCGCCAAACTTGGCGTCGGGGAGCACTTCGCGCTTTTCAGCGGCGTGACGACGAGACATGGGCAGATATCCTTACTTCGGACGCTTCGCGCCGTACTTCGAACGACGCTGACGACGGTCCTTGACGCCCTGGGTATCCAGAGTGCCGCGAATGATGTGGTAGCGAACACCGGGAAGATCCTTCACACGGCCGCCGCGGATCATCACGACGGAGTGTTCCTGAAGGTTATGACCTTCACCCGGAATATAGCTGGTGACCTCGAAACCATTGGTCAGACGCACACGAGCCACCTTACGAAGGGCCGAGTTCGGCTTCTTCGGGGTCGTGGTGTAAACGCGGGTGCAAACACCGCGCTTCTGCGGGCAGGCCTGGAGGGCCGGCACCTTGTTGCGCACGGCTAACGGCTCGCGCGGCTTACGGATCAGCTGGTTAATCGTAGGCATACATCATTCCCTTTAGCCAATCAGGCATACGATAAAAAACACCCAGCGGAGGCGAAAGCCTCCGGGGTTGGTTCCGGGTGTCTTTGCGCCGCCCGTTCGGCGTTACAGTGCGATCAACGTCCGAATAGCCGCGAACAGGCCTACGGACCTATCCCCAGTTACCCGGAAAGGCCCGGATAATAGGGAGCACCTCAACCCCCGTCAAGTGAATCTGTGGAGGAGTCGCAGGTGATAATTTTCATAAACAAATAACGTAATAATACGTAATAAAATTGCAAAAATTCGCCGCATAAACGCAATTTAAAAACGTTTCAGACTCTGTAAGGCGCGGAAACCCTGGAAATGAGTCCGCAGGGGCAAAATCGCCTGTTTGAAGAATCGTCTGAAGCGGAAAAGTCCCCCTGCCCCACTACCGCACGATGGTGCTTGCACCCCGTAAAAGCGACGGCCCCGCTCCCTCTTGCAAGGGAGCGGGGCCGCCGTTCACTGGACCTGTTGGCCCGGTAGCTTATTCGGCAGGAGGCGGAACAATGTTGCCGCTGCCGATGGCCACGATGTCGGCCTCGTCGGGAGCCACATCCACATCGTCGCCCACGCCCAGCTCGCGATCGCGCTTGGCGGCGATCTCGCGCAGGCGGTTCATCACCGCGCCGGTACCGGCGGGGATCAGGCGGCCAACGATGACGTTCTCCTTCAGACCCATCAGGGTGTCGACTTTGCCGGAAACGGCGGCTTCGGTCAGCACACGGGTGGTTTCCTGGAAAGACGCCGCCGAAATGAACGAGTGGGTCTGCAGGCTGGCCTTGGTGATGCCCTGCAACACCGGAGAACCGCTGGCCGGACGGCCGTTCTCGGCGATCGCCTTGGCGTTTTCGGCCTCGAAGTCGTGACGATCGACCTGCTCGCCCACCAGCAGAGTGGTGTCGCCGCCGTCGGTGATCTCGACCTTCTGCAGCATCTGACGAACGATCACTTCGATGTGCTTGTCGTTGATCTTCACGCCCTGCAGACGATAGACCTCCTGGATCTCGTTGATCAGGTAGTTGGCCAACGCCTCGACGCCCAGAACCTTCAGGATGTCGTGCGGCACCGGGTTGCCGTCCATCAGCGGGTCGCCGCGGCGGACATAGTCGCCTTCCTGCACCGAGATGTGCTTGCCCTTGGGGATCAGATACTCGATGGCATCGCCGTCCTCAGGCACCACCAGAATGCGGCGCTTGGACTTATAGTCTTTGCCGAATTCGACGCGACCGTCGATGTCGGAGATGATGGCGTGATCCTTGGGCTTGCGGGCTTCGAAGAGTTCCGCCACACGCGGCAGACCGCCGGTGATGTCGCGGGTCTTCGAAGATTCGCGGGGAATGCGGGCCAACACGTCGCCGGCATGCACCTTCTGGCCGTTCTCGACCGAAAGGATGGCGTCCACCGACACGAAGTAGCGGGCTTCCAGGCCGTTGGCGAGGATCAGTTCCTGGCCTTTCTCGTCACGCAGGACGATACGCGGGCGCAGATCCGAGCCGCGCGGCTGCTGCTTCCAATCGACCACCACCTTCGAGGTGATGCCGGTGGCCTCATCCAGCACTTCGCGGACCGACAGGCCCTCGACCAGATCGACGTAATGGGCCACGCCCTCGCGTTCCGTCAGGATCGGCAGAGTATAGGGATCCCACTCGGCGAGCTTGGTGCCCTTGCTGACCTGAGCCCCCTCGTCCACCAGCAGCTTGGCGCCGTAGGGAACGCGGTGGCGGGCCTTTTCGCGGCCGTTGGCGTCGTACAGCACGATTTCGGCGTTGCGCGACATCAGAACCAGCTGATTGGCCGAGTTGGTCACCACCTGGCGGTTGGTGATCTGGACCTTGGCCTCGAAAGCCGATTCGATGCTGGACTGCTCGGCGCCGCGCTGAGCCGCACCACCAATATGGAAGGTACGCATAGTCAGCTGGGTGCCGGGCTCGCCGATCGACTGGGCGGCGATGACGCCCACGGCTTCGCCCACATTGACGCGGGTGCCGCGGGCCAGATCGCGGCCGTAGCAGGCGCCGCAGGTGCCGACTTCGCTTTCGCAGGTCAGAACCGAACGGATGCCGACGATCTCGACGCCGGCGGCTTCGATCTCTTCCACCAGGCTTTCGTCGATCAGGTCGCCGGCCGAGCAAATCACTTCGCCGGTGGCCGGGTGCACCACGTCGCGGGACGCGGTGCGGCCCAGGATACGCTCGCCCAGGGAGGCGATGACCTCGCCGCCCTCGACCACCGCCGAAACGGTCAGGCCGCGGGTGGTGCCGCAATCGTCCTCGATGATGATGGCGTCCTGCGCCACGTCCACCAGACGGCGGGTCAGGTAACCCGAGTTGGCAGTCTTCAACGCGGTGTCAGCCAGACCCTTGCGGGCGCCGTGGGTGGAGTTGAAGTACTCCAGCACGGTCAGGCCTTCCTTGAAGTTCGAGATAATCGGCGTCTCGATGATTTCGCCCGACGGCTTGGCCATCAGGCCGCGCATGCCGGCCAGCTGCTTCATCTGAGCGGCGGAACCACGAGCGCCCGAGTGAGCCATCATGTAGATGCTGTTGATCGGCTTACCGGGCTCGGTACGGCTGATCTCCTTCATCATGGCGTCGGCAACGTCGTCGGTGCACTTCGACCAGGCGTCGACCACCTTGTTGTACTTTTCGCCCTGGGTGATCAGACCGTCCTGGTACTGCTGCTCGTATTCCTTGGCGCGCTGCTCGGTCTCGGCCACCAGGGTGGTCTTGGACGCCGGAATGACCAGATCGTCCTTGCCGAAGGAGATGCCGGCGCGGCAGGCGTGGGCGTAACCCAGAGCCATGATACGGTCGGCAAAAATCACCGTCTCCTTCTGACCGCAATGGCGGTAGACGATATCGATGACGTTCTGGATATCCTTCTTGGTCAGCAGACGGTTGACCAGCGAGAACGGCACGTTCGGATGGCGCGGCAGAACTTCCGACAGCAGCATGCGGCCGGGAGTGGCCTCGACGCGCACGATGATCGGGTTATTGTTCTCGTCCACCGTGTGATAGCGGCACTTGATCTTGGCATGCAGGCTGATGACCTTGTTGTCCAGAGCCTGCTGGATCTCCTGAACGCTGGCGAAGGTCATGCCTTCGCCCTTTTCGCCCGGGCGGTCCATGGTGATGTAATAGATACCCAGCACGATATCCTGGCTGGGAACGATGATCGGCTTGCCGTTGGCGGGGCTGAGGATGTTGTTGGTCGACATCATCAGCACGCGGGCTTCAAGCTGGGCTTCCAGCGACAACGGCACGTGAACGGCCATCTGGTCGCCGTCGAAGTCGGCGTTGAAAGCGGTACAGACCAGCGGGTGCAGCTGGATGGCCTTGCCTTCGATCAGGGTGGGCTCGAAAGCCTGAATGCCCAGACGGTGCAGGGTCGGCGCACGGTTCAGCATCACCGGATGTTCGCGGATGACCTCTTCCAGAATGTCCCAAACCTCGGGACGCTCCTTCTCGACCATGCGCTTGGCGGCCTTGATGGTAGTGGCCATGCCGTACAGCTCAAGCTTCGAATAGACGAAAGGCTTGAATAGTTCGAGCGCCATCTTTTTCGGCAGGCCGCACTGATGCAGTTTCAGTTCGGGGCCGACCACGATGACCGAACGGCCGGAATAGTCGACACGCTTGCCGAGCAGGTTCTGACGGAAGCGGCCCTGCTTGCCCTTGAGCATGTCGGACAGCGACTTCAGCGGGCGCTTGTTGGCGCCGGTGATGGCGCGGCCGCGGCGGCCGTTGTCGAACAGGGCGTCGACGGCTTCCTGCAGCATGCGCTTTTCGTTGCGCACGATGATCTCGGGCGCGCGCAGCTCGATCAGGCGCTTCAGGCGGTTGTTGCGGTTGATGACGCGACGATAGAGGTCGTTCAGATCCGAGGTGGCGAAGCGGCCGCCGTCCAACGGAACCAGCGGGCGCAGTTCCGGCGGGATGACGGGAATGACTTCCAGGATCATCCATTCCGGACGGGATTCGGATTCCAGGAAGGCTTCGACCAGCTTCAGACGCTTGACCAGCTTTTTGCGCTTGGCTTCCGACGTGGTTTCGCGCAGCTCGGTCTTGACCTGCTCGTATTCGGCGTCCAGGTCGATGGCCTGCAGCAGCAGACGGATGGCCTCGGCGCCGATGCCGGCGGTGAAGGCGTCTTCGCCGTACTCGTCGACGGCGCGGACATACTGTTCCTCGGTCAGCAGCTCATGCTGCTTCAAGGGGGTCAGACCCGGCTCGGTGACGACGTAGTTTTCGAAGTAAAGGATGCGTTCCAGATCCTTCAGCGTCATGTCGATCAGCAGACCGATCCGCGACGGCAGGGACTTCAGGAACCAAATGTGGGCGACCGGCGAAGCCAGTTCGATATGGCCCATGCGCTCGCGGCGCACCTTGGCCAGAGTCACCTCGACGCCGCACTTCTCGCAGATGATGCCGCGATACTTCATGCGCTTGTACTTGCCGCACAAGCATTCGTAATCCTTGATCGGACCAAAGATACGGGCGCAGAACAGACCGTCGCGCTCGGGCTTGAAGGTGCGGTAGTTGATGGTTTCCGGCTTCTTGATCTCGCCGAACGACCAGGAGCGAATACGCTCCGGGGAGGCAATGGAGATCTGGATCTGGTCGAAGCTCTGCGTACCGCTGGCCTGACCGAAGATCTTCATCAATTCGTTCATGAGCTTAACTCTCCCGCTCTCGGCTGAAGGAGACTGGAAGAACCGCCCAAGGGACGGCCCTTCCTCTCTGCTTTATTAGAAATCGCGCTGGTTCAGTTCGACATTCAAGCCGAGCGAACGCAGTTCCTTGACGAGCACGTTGAAGGACTCGGGGATACCGGCCTCGAAGGTGTCGTCGCCGCGCACGATGGCCTCGTAGACCTTGGTGCGGCCGGAAACGTCGTCCGACTTGACGGTCAGCATTTCCTGCAGGGTGTAAGCGGCACCGTAGGCTTCCAGGGCCCACACTTCCATTTCACCGAAACGCTGTCCGCCGAACTGCGCCTTACCACCCAACGGCTGCTGGGTAACCAGCGAGTACGGACCGATGGAACGGGCGTGGATCTTGTCGTCCACCAGGTGGTGCAGCTTCAGCATGTAGATGTAGCCGACGGTAACCTTGCGGTCGAAGGACTCGCCGGTACGGCCATCGATCAGGGTCACCTGACCGGAGGTCGAGCAGCCAGCCTTGTTCAGCATGTCGACGATGTCGCTTTCGCGGGCGCCGTCGAACACCGGAGTGGCCACCGGCACACCTAGACGCAGGTTTTCACCCATCTCCAGGATTTCAGCGTCCGACAGGTCGGCGATGTCTTCCCGATAGTTCTTGGTGCCGTAGATGTCTTCCAGACGCTCGCGCAGGGCCTTCACTTCGGAAGTCTGACGCTTCACGCCGTCGACGATCTCACCGATCTGGCGGCCCAGGTTGGCCGAAGCCCAGCCAAGGTGGGTTTCCAGAATCTGACCGACGTTCATACGAGACGGCACGCCCAGGGGATTCAGCACCAGGTCGACGGCGGTGCCGTCTTCCAGATAGGGCATGTCCTCCACAGGCATGATGCGCGAGATGACGCCCTTGTTGCCGTGACGGCCGGCCATCTTGTCGCCCGGCTGCAGCTTGCGCTTCACCGCCACGAACACCTTGACCATCTTCATCACGCCGGGCGGCAGTTCGTCGCCGCGCTGCAGCTTCTCTACCTTGTCCTCGAAGCGCTTCTGCAGACGGTCGACGCCGTCGTCGAAAGACTTCTTCAGAGCTTCGATGTCGCCCATCACCTGATCGTTCTCAACGGCGATACCGCGCCAGGCGCTGTGATGGCTTTGGGCCAGCATGGCGTCGTCGAGGGTAGCGCCGATCTTCAGGCCCTTCGGGCCGTTGACCAGCACCTGGCCGACCAGCAGGTTCTTCAGGCGGGCAAAGAACGACCGCTCGAGAATATGCCGCTCGTCGTCACGGTCCTTGGCCAGACGCTCGATCTCGGCCCGTTCGATGGCCAGAGCGCGCTCGTCCTTCTCGACGCCGCGGCGCGAGAAGACGCGGACGTCGACGATGGTGCCTGTGACGCCCGGAGGCAAGCGCAGGGAGGTGTCGCGGACGTCGGAGGCCTTTTCACCGAAGATGGCGCGCAGAAGCTTTTCTTCCGGGGTCATCGGCGATTCGCCCTTCGGCGTCACCTTGCCCACCAGAATGTCGCCCGGCTTCACCTCGGCACCGATATAGACGATGCCCGCCTCGTCGAGGTTCTTCAGAGCCTCTTCGCCGACGTTGGGGATGTCGCGGGTGATTTCTTCCTGACCCAACTTGGTGTCGCGGGCCATGACTTCGAACTCCTCGATATGGATCGAGGTGAAGACGTCATCGCGCACGATACGCTCGGAGATGAGGATCGAATCTTCGAAGTTGTAGCCGTTCCAAGGCATGAAGGCCACCAGCACGTTGCGGCCCAGAGCCAGCTCGCCGAGCTGGGTGGAGGGACCGTCAGCGATGATGTCACCCTGCTGCACCAGATCGCCCACCTTCACCAGCGGACGCTGGGTGATGCAGGTGCTCTGGTTGGAACGCTGGAACTTCAGCAGATTGTAGATGTCGACGCCCGAAGCCGAGGCCGAGGTTTCCTCGGTGGCGCGGATGACGATACGGGTGGCGTCCACCTGATCGATCACGCCGGAACGGCGGGCGGCGATAGCGGCGCCCGAATCGCGGGCCACGGCGGCTTCCATGCCGGTTCCGACCAGCGGAGCCGAAGCCTGGATCAGCGGCACGGCCTGACGCTGCATGTTGGAACCCATCAGAGCGCGGTTGGCGTCATCGTTCTCGAGGAACGGAATAAGCGCTGCGGCGACGGAAACCAGCTGCTTGGGCGACACGTCGATGAAGTTGATCTCGTTCGGCGGAACCAGCATGAACTCGCCGCCGCGGCGGCAGCTCACCAGTTCCTCGCCGAAACTGCCGTCCTCGTTCAGGATCGAGTTGGCCTGGGCGACGGTGTAGCGGCCTTCTTCCATGGCCGACAGATACAACACCTCGTCGGTCACCTTGGCGTCCACGACACGGCGGTACGGGCTTTCGATGAAGCCGTACTGGTTGACGCGGGCATAGGTGGCCAGAGAGTTGATCAGACCGATATTTGGACCTTCAGGGGTCTCAATCGGGCAGATGCGGCCGTAATGGGTCGGATGCACGTCGCGCACTTCGAAGCCGGCGCGCTCGCGGGTCAGACCGCCCGGCCCGAGGGCCGAAAGACGACGCTTGTGGGTGATTTCCGACAGCGGGTTGGTCTGATCCATGAACTGCGACAACTGGCTCGACCCGAAGAACTCGCGCACGGCGGCGGCGGCCGGCTTGGCGTTGATCAGATCGTGCGGCATCACGGTGTCGATATCGACCGAGGACATGCGCTCGCGGATGGCGCGCTCCATGCGGAGCAGACCCAGACGATACTGGTTCTCCATCAGCTCGCCCACCGAGCGAACGCGGCGGTTGCCCAGATGGTCGATGTCGTCGATTTCGCCGCGGCCGTCCTTAAGGTCGGTCAGAACCTTGATGACGCCCAGGATGTCTTCCTTGCGCAGCACGCGCACGGTGTCCGGCACATCCGAGAAGCTCATGCGCGAGTTCATCTTCACGCGGCCCACGGCCGACAGGTCGTAGCGCTCGGAGTCGAAGAACAGGCCGTTGAACAAAGCCTCGGCGGTTTCCAGGGTCGGCGGTTCGCCAGGACGCATGACGCGATAGATATCGATCAGCGCTTCCTCGCGGCAGGTGTTCTTGTCCACCGCCAGGGTGTTGCGGATGTACGGGCCGACATTGATGTGGTCGATGTTCAGCAGCGGCAGGTCGACGACGCCGCCCTTCTCCAGATCGGCCAGCAGCACGGCGGTCAGTTCGTCGCCGGCCTCACAATAGATCTCGCCGGTCTGCTCGTTGATCAGATCCAGCGCGACGTAGGAGCCCACCAGTTCCTCGACGGGAACGATGATCTCTTCCAGGCCCTGGTCCTTGAGCTTCTTGGCGGTCCGCGGGGTCATCTTGGTGCCGGTCTCGGCCACCACGGTGCCGGTCTTGGCATCGATCAGGTCGGAGGTCAGCTTGATGCCCTTCAGACGCTCGGCGTCGAAGGCGGTCTGCCAGCCCTGCGGGCCGCGGTTGAAGCTGACGGTGCCATAGAAATAGTTGAGGATTTCTTCGGAGGTCATGCCGCGCACGAGGCCCGGGTCCAGCTTCTCGCTGCTCTGCGCGCGCAGAGCCTGAGTCTGGGCGCCGTCAAGGGCGTACAGCAGGGTGGTGACGGGCAGCTTGCGGCGGCGGTCGATGCGCACATAGACCATGTCCTTGGCATCGAACTCGAAGTCCAGCCAGGAACCGCGATAGGGAATCACGCGCGCGGCGAACAGATACTTGCCCGAGCTGTGGGTCTTGCCCTTGTCATGGTCGAAGAAGACGCCCGGCGAACGGTGCATCTGCGACACGATGACGCGCTCGGTGCCGTTGATCACGAAGGTGCCGTTGGCCGTCATCAGGGGCATGTCGCCCATGTAGACGTCCTGCTCCTTGATGTCGCGGATCGAACGGGCGCCGGTGTCCTCGTCGATGTCCCACACCACCAGGCGCAGGGTCACCTTCAAGGGCGCGGCGAAGGTCATGCCGCGCTGCTGGCATTCCTCGACGTCGTATTTGGGCTGCTCAAGCTCGTATTTCACGAACTCGAGGGTGCCACGCTCGGAAAAGTCCTTGATGGGGAAAACGGACTTGAAGACCTCTTGCAGGCCAACACTGGCACGGGCCTCCGGCAGCGTATCCATCTGCAAAAAATGATCATAGGAGCTTTTTTGCACCTCGATCAGATTGGGCATGGGTGCTACCGAAGGAATGCGTCCGAAATTCTTACGAACGCGCTTCCGCCCCGTATAGGATTTAGCCATTGCCGCTCCTCGTAAACTCGTCGGTTAAGGTCCCGCGAAAATCACATCCCGCCGCCCGGACCATTGGACCTATCCGGACGGTGGGTCCGACCGCCCCCGTAATGGAACGGACCGGAAAACCGGTACACTGAAATTGCTCAACCAATACTCATGATGCGGACTGACCGGGCAGCCGCCGCCCTAACCTTGCGTCAAGTGGAACCCAAGACTTAGGCTTCACTTAGCGCCGCCGCAAGCACCCTTGATCGGCACAAGCGGCACAAGGCCGGGACGCGACGCAACATTTCGCGCGTCGCTTCCCGACCTTGGTCCAGAACGTCAGAGACGATCTTACTTGATCTCGACCTTGGCGCCAGCCTCTTCGAGAACCTTCTTGATCTTCTCGGCTTCGTCCTTGGCAACGCCTTCCTTGACGGGCTTCGGAGCGCCTTCGACCAAGTCCTTGGCTTCCTTCAGGCCCAGGCCGGTGATGGCGCGGACTTCCTTGATGACGTTGATCTTCTTGTCGCCGGCGTCAGCCAGGATCACGTCGAACTCGGTCTTCTCTTCAGCGACCGGAGCGGCAGCAGCGGCACCGCCAACGGCGGCGACGGCCACCGGAGCAGCGGCGGAAACGCCCCACTTCTCTTCGAGCAGCTTGCTCAGTTCAGCGGCTTCCAGAACGGTCAGAGCCGAGAGATCGTCAACCAGCTTGGCAAGATCAGCCATAGTAAAATACTCCAGTAAAAGCTTGAATTTGGGATGGTGTAAGTGGCTTTACGCCGCCTCGTCCTTTTTCGCATAGGCACTCAGCACGCGAGCGATCTGGCCGCCCGGAGCTTGGAGAATGCCGGCGATACGCGTGGCGGGGGTCTGGATCATGCCCAGCAGCTTGCCGCGCAGCTCGTCCAACGAAGGCAGGGTGGCCAGGGCCTTGACGCCCTCGACATCCAACTTGTTGGTACCAAGCGACGCGCCAAGAATGACGAGCTTGTCATTCCCCTTGGCGAAGTCGACAACGACCTTGGCAGCCGCCACCGGATCGACCGAATAGGCAATCGCCGTCGGGCCGGTGAACAGGTCGTCAAGACCCTCGAACTTCGTGTCCGCCAGGGCGAGACGCGTGAGCCGGTTCTTCGTCACTTTGAACTTGGCGCCCGAGGCACGAACCTTACGGCGCAGGTCGGTGATTTCGGCGACCGTCAGACCATTGTTATGGGTGACGACCACCAGGCCGGCCTGGCTGAACTGCTCATGCAACGCTGCGACCAGCTCTGACTTTTCTTTGCGGTCCACGTTGGTCTCCACAATAAAGCCCGGAGGGAGGGATATCCCGCCGGAGACTTTTTTGCCTTGGCTCCCTGCCGCAGATCGAGGCCGTGACCTCGGTCCTTGATCAGGAAACCGGTTGGCCTGTCCCAGAATTCAAGCCGCGACCGAACCGCCTGAGCGGTCTAGAAACGGTTTCAACTCTGTCTATGCAGGCGGTTGCCCTTCAAGCTCCGGATTTCTCCGGATGGCACCTGCAGTCTCGGACAGGGTTCGATCCCCGAGGGGATCAACTCCCGCCCCTGCCGAAACAGGGGCGGGAAAACTTGTAAGCCTTAGGCCAAGCTGGACAGATCCAGCTTGACGCCCGGGCCCATGGTCGAGCTCAACGAGACCTTCTGCAGATAGGTGCCCTTGGCACCCGTCGGCTTGGCCTTGTTGATGGCATCGACGAACGCCACGACGTTGGCGACCAAGGCTTCCTCAGAGAAGCTGGCCTTGCCGACGCCGGCATGGACGATACCGGCCTTCTCGGCGCGGAACTGGACCTGACCGCCCTTGGCGGCCTTGACGGCCTCGCCGACGTTCATGGTCACGGTGCCCAGCTTCGGGTTCGGCATCAGGCCGCGCGGGCCCAGAACCTTACCGAGGCGGCCGACCAGGCCCATCATGTCGGGGGTGGCGATGCAGCGGTCGAAATCCATCTTGCCGCCCTGCACTTCGTCGGCCAGTTCTTCAGCGCCAACGACGTCGGCGCCAGCGGCCTTGGCTTCGTCAGCCTTGGCGCCCTTGGCGAAGACGGCGACGCGGACGGTCTTGCCGGTGCCGCTGGGCAGATCGACGACGCCGCGGACCATCTGGTCGGCGTGGCGGGGGTCAATGCCCAGGTTCAGAGCGATCTCGACGGTTTCGTCGAACTTGGCGCCGGCGCGGGCCTTGATCAGAGCCACGGCTTCGGCCAGAGCGTAAAACTTGGTGCGGTCCAGATCGGAGTACGCGTTCTTCAGTCGCTTGCCAGCCATCGTCTTACTCCACAACCTGGATGCCCATGGACCGGGCGGAGCCGACGAGCATGGCCGAAGCGGCCTCGACGTCATTGGCGTTGAGGTCGACCATCTTCTTCTCGGCGATCTCATGGATCTGAGCCATGGTGACCTTGCCGACAGCGGCGCCCTTACCAGGAGTGGTGGTGCCCTTCTGGATGCCGGCGGCCTTCTTCAGGAAGTAGGTCACGGGCGGGGTCTTGGTGACGAAGGTGAAGGTGCGGTCGGCGTAGGCGGTGATCACCACGGGAATCGGCATGCCGGGCTCGAGGCCCTGGGTCTGGGCGTTGAACGCCTTGCAGAATTCCATGATGTTCAGGCCGCGCTGACCCAGCGCCGGACCGATCGGCGGCGAAGGATTGGCCTTGCCCGCCGGAACTTGCAGCTTGATAAAGCCGACAATTTTCTTAGCCATTTGAATACCTCGGTTATGTCAACCCGGGTTGGCGGTGCGGCCATGGCTGGCCTCCCGCCTTGCTCTACCCATCCGGTCCCCGGGGACCGGCGGGAATTCCAATGAATTAGACCTTCTCGACCTGGGAATATTCCAGTTCGACAGGGGTCGAACGGCCGAAGATCGAAACCGCCACCTTGAGGCGGGCCTTCTCTTCGTCCACTTCCTCGACCAAACCGTTGAAGGAGGTGAAGGGGCCGTCGGACACCCGAACCTGCTCGCCCACCTCGAAGGTGATGCTCGGCTTCGGACGCTCGATGCCTTCCTGAACCTGCTTCATGATGCGCTCGGCTTCACGCTCGGTGATCGGCGACGGGCGGCCCTTGCCGCCCAGGAAGCCAGTCACCTTCGGCGTGTTCATGACCAGATGCCACGTCTCGTCGGACAGGTCCATCTTGACCAGAACATAGCCCGGGAAGAATTTGCGCTCGGCGTTCACCTTGGCGCCGCGGCGGATCTCGACGACCTCTTCCACGGGAACAAGAACCTGCTCGAAACGCTCGGCCAGACCCTTTTGGTCCGCCTGTTCGCGAATCGACTGGGCAACCTTCTTTTCGAAGCCCGAATAGACGTGAATCACATACCAGCGATGGGCCATCGGTCTCAGGCTCCCAAGCCAAAGATCAGCTTCACGACCCGGGCGAAAAACTGGTCGACCAGCAGGAAGAACACGGACGCAAGCACCACCATGACGAAAACCATGGCGGTGGAAATGCCCGTCTCCTTGCGGGAGGGCCAAGTAACCTTGGCAACTTCCTGGCGGACCTGACGGAAGAACTGGCCTGGGGTGATCTTTGCCATAACGTCTAATCTTACCTGTACGGCGGAATGCCGCTTTCCTTAACTACGGGTTGGCAGGAGTGGAGGGGCTCGAACCCCCAACCCCCGGTTTTGGAGACCGGTGCTCTACCAGTTGAGCTACACTCCTAGACCCGTACGCCGCGTCCCTTATTTCTAAGGAATGCGGCGCCGTTAGGATTGCGCCCCCGCTTCGCCTTCTTGCGAGAACGAAGCGAAGTCACGCGTTATATACTTACTCGATGATCGACGCAACCACGCCGGCGCCGACGGTACGGCCGCCTTCGCGGATAGCGAAGCGCAGACCCTCGTCCATGGCGATCGGGGCGATCAGGGTCACGGTCATCGACACGTTGTCGCCGGGCATCACCATCTCGGTGC